>Ga0209215_1000030_pt1 | contig 141079 bp, 115 predicted proteins | sample TexAe_OM2H0_M2_FD_187938 | JGI IMG/M metagenome (GOLD analysis project Ga0209215, IMG submission 187938) | Forest soil microbial communities from Davy Crockett National Forest, Groveton, Texas, USA - Texas A ecozone_OM2H0_M2 (SPAdes) (version 2) | ecosystem: Environmental > Terrestrial > Soil... | reverse complement strand
TAGATCCGCTCGATTTGCTAAGTTTGCTGCGCATGCACCCACCCGCTACCGCGAGGTGGTACTGACTCTGTCCAAGTTAGGTTCTGACTTTTGAGGCAAAGCCGAATTGGGTGTGACTATAGGGCGGTCCTCCCTGGCCGCTCAAGCAGTACGTTCGATCGCGGCCGAGATCCCAGCCAGCCGCTTCGCAAATCTGCCCTCGCCAGCCCCTCTTCTGACCCTGAGGGAAAATAAAGCATATTCAAAAATCTATATTAATCTCCAAAACTTCGGGAACCGCGTCTATCCGACGTCGGTAATTCCTAATAATCTCGTGGGTTTGTTAAATAATGTTAAGGCATATCTCTTGCTAGCTTGAAAATCTCTGGCCCCACGTAGAAGCAGTACGACTTTTATTTTCGATTAAAAACTTATTTCGATTTCCCTTTGCTCGTTGGCCCAGAGCAACAAGATCAGAATCGCAGTGAATGTTCCTGTTTACTGTTCTGGTTAGTTCTCAGTCGGTCCAGCTTTCAAATTCCAACAATCTGGTTCACAGGTTTTATTTTTCGGCGGTGTGAGATCCATCTCTAGGAGGAAAGATGAGAAAGTTTACCAATTTGCTGATCGTCGGCCTGGTAATTTGTGTTGCCCAGGTCGTTGTGCAGGCTCAAACGACGACGGGTGCATTGTCAGGAACAGTTACTGACCCTGGCACTGCGTTAGTGGCAGGCGCAACCGTCACAGTTACCGGCGTTGATACGGGTGCGGAACGTTCCGCGGTAACCAATAGTTCCGGCGCATTCGATTTTCAGGCCCTGTTACCAGGGAAGTATACGGTTTCTGTTGATGCTAAGGGTTTCAAGAAGACAGTCGTTCGCGATGTTGTTGTTTCGGTTGCGCAGACTGCCCAGTTGACCATACCGTTGGAAATTGGCCTTGAAGGTGAAACGGTCACGGTCACGACGACCCAGGAGGTCATCAACGTTACCAGTCCAAGCCTGACCAACGTCATCAATACCAGACAGGTTGTTGATCTACCTCTTGGAGGTCGTAACCCTGTCGAGCTTGCTGCATTACAGGCCGGTATCGCCGTGATAGGAACCGACACGCGAGGCGCTTCGGTTGGAGGCCTGCGGCAAACTGCGGTAAACCTTACCCAGGACGGTATCAACGCAATGGACAACTTCGTGAAGACGAGTTCGTTCTTTGCTCTCACTACTCCATCGCTAAACTCCACGGGGGAATTCAGTATCACCACCGGTACCGTTGGCTCGGATGCAGGGCGCGGCGCCGCCCAGGTCAACCTTGTCACCAAGGGTGGTACAAATGATTTCCATGGTGGCGCTTTCCTCCAGCTCATTAATGAGAGCTATAACGCAAACACCTTCTTTAACAACTTCAATGGTACGGTGAGACCGATACTCCGCCAGCACTTCTACGGTGGTGACATTGGCGGTCCGGTGTACCTCCCAAGATTTGGCGAAGGCGGTCCAAGCGTTTACAGCGGGAAGGACCGGGCATTCTTCTTCTTCTCGTACGAAGCATTTCGCCAGAGTCAGGGCAGGGCAAATAATCGAAACGGTGTGTTAACGGCGGAAGCAAAGAATGGAATCTTCCGTTACGTCGGCACAAATGGCGCGCTTCAGACCGTCAACCTTCTCTCAATCGGAAGCGTCCATGCGTTGAATCCGGTCATGACCGCCCACCTCGCACAGATACCGGCGGCCAATAATTTCAACTGCTCGACCAGCGATGGCTTTAACATCGGCTGCTACACGTTCAATGTTTCAGAAAGCAACGTAAACGATAAGTATGTGTTCAGGTATGACCACCAGCTCTTCCAGGACACGCACCTGGGTTCGCACAAAATTGAATTCGTTTACAGCAGGGTTGTGACAGCCACTCATCCCGATGTATTTACAAACGGACTTGACGCTCCATTTCCGGGCGGCGTTAACGGGTTTCAGGCCTCAACGCGAAATCTTATTACGCCAGCTCTAGTCTCAACGTTTGGAAGTAAATGGACAAATATCGTGCGGTATGGCCGCCAATGGGCGCCGGTTGACTTCAATCGCGACACCGAACCCACGGCTCCGTTTATTTCACTGCCCGGGGTGCTCGTTAACTTTGACAATACATTCCAGCCCCAGCCCCGAAACACGATTGTTAACCAGGTAACTGATAATCTGTCGTGGACCAACGGCAATCACCTGTGGAAGTATGGTGCTGATTGGCAGAACGTTTTGGGAATCAGTCGAAACGACGCTGGCACCAATAAATTGATCCAGTTGGGAACCAATGCCGCTAACGGCACCGGATTCTCTCTGGCCAACCTGCCGTTCGGTTCGAACGCTAACCTCACTGCGGCGACGACCACATACGCGGCCATCGTCGGCAACTTACAGTCTGCATCCCAGACCTTAAATGTCACCAGTCCTACTTCCGGCTTTGTGCCTGGAGCTACGCGACTAAGAACTGTACAGGAAAAAGATCTCGCACTCTTTGCGCAGGACCAGTGGCGCATGAGAAGCAACCTTACATTCAACTATGGTGTGCGCTGGGATTACATGGGTGTTCCATATGTTCCGAATGGCCTGGCGATTCAACCGAAGTACCAGGATCTATACGGAATCTCGGGATTCGGAAATCTCTTTAAACCCACCGCAGCGGCCGGCGGTCAAACCCAGGGCTTCGCTACGTTGAACTTCGTCAGTGGAGATACGGGCATCGGTCTCTACAACAACGACTGGAACAACTTCGCACCGTTCGTTGGAGTTGCTTATTCGCCCGGCTTTAGATCTGGAATACTCCACAAGCTGTTTGGGGACGAGGGGACCAGTTCCATCCGCGCCGGCTACTCAGTGAGCTACCTGCATGATGGAATCACTACGTTCACTAACCTTTTGGGTGTCGGAACAACAAACCCAGGGTTGATTGCGACGGCTAATCTTTCGGTACTGAGCAATGTCAACCCACACACAGCAAACCTGGTTGGCGTACTCGGTCCGGGCGGTGTGCCTCTCGATACACCTACCTTCAAAATGCCGATCACTGATCGAGAAAACTTCCTGCTGAATTCGTCCAATGGTCTTTGGACGGTCGATCCAAATCTCCGCAGCCCATACGTGCATCAATACAATTTCGGTATTGAGCGCGAGATCTTCAAAGATACGGCTTTGGAGATTCGATACCAGGGTAACCGCGCACCTAATACCTGGCGCGCGCAGGATATTAACGAAGTCAACATTTTTGAAAACGGCTTCCTGCAGGAGTTCCTGAATGCACAAAAGAACCTGGCGGCTCGCGGTGGTACAAGCTTTGCCCCAGGCTGCGCCGGCTGCGTGGCGACTCCGATACTCGATAAGTTTTTTGGCGTTGCCGGTACAGGTGGAACAGCAGTGGCGGCTGCCAGCGGATATTCGAGCACCACATTCATTGGTAACCTGACGGCGAATAACGTCGGCACAATGGCCAGTACGCTGGCGTTTAATGCGGCCTACAGAGCTAATCGCGAAAACCCGGCAGTCGGATTGGCATCGAACTTTTTCGTCGCAAATCCAAACGCCACCTTTGCGAGAGTTCTTCGCAACGACGCGTTTTCTAACTACAACGCGTTGGAGATCGAAGTGCGGCGGCGGTTCTCAAGCGGATTGCAGTTCCAGGCCGACTACACCTGGAGCAAGGCAATGGGTGACGCTGTCGATGCACAGGGAAATAACCAGAGCGATTTGGTTAACCGTCTGACACTTCGCAACCCGAATTTGGACTATCGCCGGTCGACTCAGGATCAAACGCAGCGATTCGTAGCGAATGGCATCTACGATCTTCCGTTCGGCAGGGGTCGTAAATATTTCGACACTTCAAACGGTATCGTCGACAGGGTTGTGGGAGGTTGGACCGTGGGAGCCATTACGGTTTACTCGACCAGTCCTCCATTCTTCATCTCGTCGGGCCGTGCGACGTTCAACAGTGCGACGGCTAATAATGGAGCGCAGCTCGTAGGAATAACCTTTGAGGAGTTCAAACAGAATTTGGGACTCTTCTTTGATAAGGGTGGCGTCTTCTTCGTTAACCCGAAGCTGCTCGACATCACTTACAACTCGGCGGGTAAGGTTGCTACTTCAAGACTAAAGCCCGGGCTGATGGCAGCTCCGGCTCCAGGTACAATCGGCAACTTCCCGGTGAACAGCCTGAGTGGTCCGGGTTACTTCAACCTTGATATCAGTGTGACGAAGCGGATCCCGATCACGGAAACCGTGAAGTTTGAGTTCAAGGTGACGGCAATCAACATTTTGAACCATCCCAATTTCGTGTACGGCGGTTCAACTTTCGACTCGACCACATTTGGTCTGATCACTACCCAGCGCGGTACGGCACGTAACATTAACTTCATCGGACAAATACGGTTCTAGCCCGGCGAAGTTAAACAATCCATCGGGCGTTGTCGGAGATTTCGGCAACGCCCGTTTGTTATTACTTATAGGGGCTTTGCCCGAAAAGTCCTTATCGGAGTTCTTCTCACAGAGAAATCAGACTTTTCGTGCAAAGCTACTTATTGGCAAAGCCTTACTTACAGCCAGCCGAGGCTTCCGACTGAAGGTGGATACCATGTTATTAACGAGATTACTCGCTGTAGTGCTCTTTGCCTGTTGGGTCATTCCGGTAAGCGCCCAGATGAGTCCGCTGGGAGCAGGTGATACTGGCCTGGGAGGAGTGAACACCATCAGCGGGACCGTGATCGCCGGTGGCCAACGTATGCAGCGACGAGTTTCTATTCGTCTGCAAACGATGACCAGGGGAGATCGCGTTGTTATGACCGACGAGAACGGAAACTTCACGTTTCGTGGTCTTAGTTCGGGCGATTACACGCTTGTCATCGATAAAGAGAAGGATTTTCAACCTTTCTCCCAAGTCGTTACCATCATTCAGCCACGCGGTATGCCGCCGCAAACCTACAATATTAGTATTCGATTGGAAATTAAGGAACGAACTGACACCAAGCCAGGGGTTCTCAATGTCGAGTTTGCGAATGTTCCCAAGCAGGCGTTGCTTCATTACGATAGCGCCCTCGAACAGTCTAAGAAAAATGAACATACAGCGGCGATCGAAGAATTGAAACTGGCTATTAAGGAGTATCCGTCCTTTACCCAGGCATTCAATGAACTCGGGGTTCAGTATCTCAAACTCAATCAGTTGGAAAATGCCGACGAGGCGTTTCGAGGCGCACTAAAGATCGACCCCACCGCTTTTCCATCTCTCATAAACCGCGGCATTGTAAATGTCATGATGAAACGGTATGGCGAGGCTGTACCGATTCTCCGAAAAGCCTTGAACAAGAATCACCAGTCCGCAGTTGGGCACTATTTCCTCGGCCAGGCGCTTGCAAATCTGGGCTTATTCGACGATGCGGAGAAAGAACTCCTGGCGGCGTTGGAATTCGGAAAAGAAGAGATGAAAGAAGCACACCGGATGCTTGCGATCATATATGCTTCGCGTGGAGCAAAGAAACAGGCCGCAGATGAATTGGAGGCTTACCTCAAGTTAGTGCCGGATACTCCCGACGCCGAACAGCTGAAAGAAAAGATCCGGCAGCTACGAGAAACAGCTCCATGAACGTACCATGAGAAACAAGATCTCAACTGTGAACCGAAAGGGGCGAATCGCAAGAGTCGCTCCTTTTTTTGTGCATTTCTAGAACACACCCGTATACTTCTCAACGGCCAACCACTGCTACGGTTGGATCATAATAATGTCAGCGCTATCTCCAACTCAGCTTCCCCTTGCGCCTCTCGGCGCGGGTGATTTGATCGATCGTGCCCTCCGCTTGTATCGCCGCCATTTGTTTGTGCTAATCAGGACTGCCGCGCCACCAGTCATCATCGTCGCGGCGGGCTGGATGCTTCTCTCGATCAGCTTTCGTCAGATCTTCATCTCTTCCGCTACGAGCGAGCTTTTTTGGAACCTCTTTTTGCTGTTTGCAGCGATCGTAATAGTGACGTGTGGCTACCTGTTTGTTCTGGTTGTAATGGGAGGGGCAACGCGCACGCTCGTAGCTCATTTGCTCCGCAATGATTCCGTCACTGCTCGTGCAACTTACGCCTCGGTCCGAGCTCGATTCTGGGGACTGTCGCTGGCATCGCTGATAGTTCTGATTTGGGTTTCTGCTTCACTGTTGGGATCTTTTCTAGGATTTGAGACGGTGGTCGGCGTCACCTTTCTTGTGACAGGTTTAATCGCAATGGTTGCACCGGTCTGGCTCGCGGTGATTGTAGGTGTGATTGGAACTCTGGCCGCAATTGGTTTAGCCATTTGGGTCTTCTTTTTTATCGTCGCACGAGTGGCATACGTGCCCCAGGTGATGCTCGTGGAAGGCAAGGGCGTATTCGAAGCCATCGGTCGTAGTTTTTCGCTGGCGCGAGGAAATGTTCGCCGTCTGATGGCGATGACGCTTTTTACGACGTTTGCAACTTTGTCAGCTTTGATGCTGCTGATTGTTTTTCTTCTCATTATTGGCTGGCTCAGTGGTTTCAATGCAGCAAATACAGGTGAGTGGCCGGCGTGGTATATGACTTCGTACAGCATCGTTGGCCCATTGAGCTCGATACTACTTACTCCTGTTTGGATGTTGGGCCTATCGCTTCTTTACGTCGATGAACGAGTCAGGCATGAAGGTTACGACATAGAGCTGATGGCGGCGCGTCAACTGGGTGAACTCCCGGATGTCAATGTCTCGTCACCGCTGGGAACCGCCTTGTACTCGATGGAGCGCAAACAACCGCCGCCCCTGCCCAGATCATCTGGTCGGGTGCTGAACATTAGATAATTAATGCCACGCATATCAACATCCCGGCGTCGCAGTCTGGCGGTTGCGCTGCTGGTGTTGCTTACCGCTTGCACAAGCGTCGCCGCTATTCCGCTTTCGAGTTATCACCAGAACCTCAAACACGCCATCGACTCTCTGGAAGCACTCAATCAAATCGACCCGGACGCCGAAAGCAATGTGGACGAGCAGATTGAAGAGTCGTCAAACATGATTCGGTCAATCCTGCCTGAGCATGAGAATGTTGAATTCGAGGGAGACGTATACAACGTCGACAACTCCTGGCTGCACAAATCGCTCGATGAACTCAAGTCAGCCGATCGCTCGCGCAAGGTTGGTGAAATCCTCCAAACGCTTCGGGCTCTCGAAATCAGAGTTGCCGAGCGTCAAGCCCCAGGTCGATTGGTGGACAGCAAGCAACAGGCGAAAAGCCGGCTCGATAATATTCTTAACCGTCCGGAGTACGCGACAGGCGAACGTGGTTCGAATGCACTGGCGCGTTTACTGCAGGACCTGGCGAAGTGGCTGGAAGATTTGTTGCCGAAACGTCGAATCAGTACTGGCGGCTCCAATTGGATCAGTGTGATTGCGAAGGTTGTTGCTTTGGCGCTCGCGGCTCTCGTGATCGGCTTCGTCTGCAAAATCCTGCTGAGTTGGTTTCTGGAAAGGTCCGATAGAAGCAAGAAGCCCAGGGTAAAGCAGGCGCGGATTGTTTTGGGTGAACGACTTGAGCCCGAAGCTACAGCTACGGATCTGCTGTCGGCAGCCGAACTCCTCGCACGCCAGGGAGACCTGCGCGCTGCAATCCGTAAAGCTTACATCGCGTTGCTGGTTGAATTGGGAGATCGTAAGTTGATTAGCCTGGCCCATCACAAAACCAATCGTGATTATTTGAATTCATTGCGCAGCCTTCCACGGCTGCATGCGCGCATGAGAGGGTTAACCGAAAGTTTCGAACGCCACTGGTATGGTTTTGTGACAGCCACTCCGAGTGACTGGCAGGACTTCCGGTCCGCTTATCTCGCTGCACTGGAAGGTGGAACGAACTGACGATGCGCCAGCAACTCTCCATCATCCTGACCGTCGTAGTTATCATTGCCCTGCTCGTAATTCTGAACTCAGTCTCGCGTCTGAAGCAGGAGAAGATTCAGGATTTTGAAATCGCTCCGAATCGTTCAACCTATCACTCTGGACCAACAGGCGTTCGCGCACTGCATGACTTTCTGAGTGAATCCGGCTATAAGATCATTCGCTGGCGCGAAACTCCAAAGAAACTGTTGAGCGACTCAGGAAGGCTTGTCACTACTTTCGTGATCGTCGGACAAACTCAGATTCCGTTCGGTGACGACGATCGAAAATACCTGCGCGATTGGGTTGCGGCTGGCGGCCATCTCATACTCATCGATCGCAAGCTCAACGATCTGGCGCCGGAGTCGGCTGGTTGGAGAATCAGATCGAGTGCGCTTGAGATCCCTGACCTTGACAGCGATCCCGCTGATTCGCGCCGGATGACAGATAGTGTGACGGCGCTTCAACCCGTTCAGCCGACTGTTCTGACCAGCAGAATTCAGTCGGTATTGCCATCGCGTTTTGCAGCACGGTTAAGAATCCTGCCTCCGCCTGAAGAAGCCGGTGGCGAAGTTCAGCCCCCGGCGGAGATGACATCTACGTCGCCGGCTCCCGTCGTGCACATTGGCGACAGCCAGGGTGCACTGCTCGTCGACTACTCATACGGTTCGGGTAAGATCGTAATACTGAGCGATCCTTACCTTGTTTCGAATGGCGGTATCAAGCTGCACGATAATCTTCAACTCGCGATAAATGCGATTACGGCACGAGATGGCGTAATCGCATTCGATGAATATCACCAGGGTCGCGGAGTTACAGGAAATGCTTTCGCCTCCTACTTCTCCGGTACGCCAGTGCTCGCGCTTGCCGGACAGCTCGTGCTGCTGGTGCTGATTGTGATATGGACCAGGGCGCGACGGTTCGGGCGTCCATTACCGTTGCCGCAAGTAGATCGCCGATCCACACTGGAGTTCGTGGCTTCGATGGCTGAGCTACAGGAACGTTCGGGTGCGTTTGATCTCGCGATTGAGAACATTTACACGCGCACGCGTCGAGTTCTCGCTCGATATGCCGGACTCGATTACAACAGCCCTCGATCCGAGATTGCATCGCGTGTCGCGGAGCGATCGTCGATTGATGGCCGCCAGTTGGAAACTCTGATGCGTCAATGTGAAGAAGCTATCAACGGCGCGCAAGTCACTGCACGGCAGTCGATAGATCTCATACGCCGGCTACGCAAGGTTGAAAGGGATCTGGGCCTGTTCATGCGCCAGCGAGACCTGCGACAGGCGGCAGAAAATATTTGATCTTTCTACTTTGAACTTTGTAATTTGTGCTTAGTTCAAAGTCCAAACACTAAACTCTTAACTACACGGATAACTGATGCCTGAGACCGTCTCCTCCACCGTCAACCACATAAGAAATGAACTGCGGAAAGTAATCGTCGGACAAGACGACGCGATCGAACAAATTCTGATCGCGTTGCTTGCGGAAGGCCATGCGCTTATCGAAGGCGTGCCCGGAACAGCGAAAACACTAACCGTCAAGACGTTGTCGCGAATCATCAACGCGACTTACAGTCGCATTCAATTTACGCCTGACTTGATGCCGTCGGATATAACCGGCACCAATGTCTTCAATACCGCGACCTCGACTTTCAACTTGCGACGCGGTCCGATATTCACAGACATTTTGCTCGCCGATGAGATCAATCGCACGCCACCAAAAACTCAGGCAGCGTTGTTGGAGGCGATGGAAGAACGGCAGGTGACGATCGATGGCGAGGCCTATCCGCTACCGCCAATCTTCACAGTTTTGGCAACCGAAAACCCGATTGAATACGAAGGAACATATCCCTTGCCGGAGGCCCAACTTGATCGATTCCAGCTCAAGATCCTGCTTGGTTATCCAAACGAAGAAGACGAACGCGAAGTTGTGGCACGCTGGAACGATGGTTTTAATTCGAAGCGGTTGGATGAGGTAGACCTACAGCCACTTCAAGACCCGTCCGCGATCATTCAGTGTCGTGCGGAAGTTGCACGAGCGCAGATGGAGCCGGGAGTACAACGTTACGCCGTTGAGCTGGTGCGGCGTACTCGGGCACACCCATTCATTCATTACGGCGCCAGTCCGCGCGCTTCGGTTGCGCTTCTGCTGTGTTCAAAGGCACTCGCAGCTATCCGTGGGCGCGATTTTGTTACCCCCGACGACGTCCGTGATGTTGCGCTGCCGGTCCTGCGTCATCGTTTGACGTTACGCGCAGAAGCTGAACTGGACGGCGTTACGCACGATGCGGTGATTACAGACATTCTCAAGTCGGTCGAAGTTCCAAGGTAGAGCCATCCACAGACTACGCAGATTCTGTGTAATTTTGTGGATCGCTTTTGATAGAGCGAAATAATCATTTGCAATTCGTTTTCTCCAGACTCTTCTACTTTCTCGCTGCACTCGCGCTCATTCCTTTGTCGTTGTCGTGGCAGCAACCGTGGTTGCGTTGGGTTGCGCTCGGCTACGATATCCTGCTTCTGGGCGCCGCATTCGCTGAGTCGAGATTCTGCCAACTCCCCAAAGGATTAATGATCTCTCGTGAGTTCAGCAGCCGATTCGCGATGGGAGCCGAGACTGAAGTACGCATCCAGATCCAAAACGCGTCTAATCGATCAGTTTCCCTGAAGTTGAAAGATGAATACCCGCCGCAGATGAAGTTGAGTGGTATGCGAGAAGGTCGCGTTGACGTGGAGGCACAAACCTCAGCGACGCTCATCTACGAAGTTAAACCACCAAGACGCGGCCGGTTTGAGTTTGGCCAAACCGCTTTGCGATTCCGCTCGCGCTTTAGATTGATCTGGTGTCAAACAAAAGTTGTTGAGCCGGTGACCGTCAAGGTCTATCCCAACATGCGACGGGCGCGCGAAGCGGAACTAAAAGCGCTCGGCGCGCGCTCGATGATCTCCTCGCACCGCAAGACCTCCTGGCGGGGCGAGGGACGCGAGTTTGAATCGATGCGCGATTACGTCCGCGGCGACGAGTTGCGACACATCTCGTGGACGGCGACAGCTCGACGAGGAAAACTCACCACCCGCCAGTATCAGATTGAACGCGATCAAACTATTCTCGTCGCACTCGATGCGGGCCGCCTGATGACTGCGCGAATCGAACAGGAAACAAAACTCGATTCCGCCGTGCACGCAACGCTCGCGCTGTTTTCAGCCGCAGCCCGAGCAGGTGATAACGCCGGCCTCGTGGTGTTTGGTCGGCGGATCAAGAGTTATCTGCCACCGAGTCGTGGTCGCGATCATATCGATTCAGCACTCGAAGCGCTCTATGCAGTCGAGCCCGAGATGATCGAGCCTTCGTATGCGAATGCTTTTCAGTTTATCGCAGCTAATAGTAAGCGCCGGTCGCTGATTGTTTTATTGACGGATCTGGTGGATGAGGAAGGTTCGAAAGAGTTGTTGACCTCGCTTCATCTGCTGCGCCCGCGCCATTTGCCGCTGGTAGTTACGATTGCAGATCGAGATCTGAAAGCTGTTGTGCGGCGAGTGCCGGAATCAGTCAGGGAACTCTTCACGCAGTCCGTGTCCGAGGAGATCATCCATCATCGAGAAGCGGCGCTTCGGTTGGTTGAATCGATTGGAGGACTGGCTCTGGACGTGACTGCCGCAGCGCTAGCACCCGCCTTGTTGGAGACTTATCTGCGCGTGAAAGAACGCGGATTGTTGTAAGCTAGATTTCTTTTTCGTGGCCGACAAAGAGTAAATAGCTATACAGGGCCACGCCGGTGATCGCTGCAATACTGTATTTGATTCTCTGATCCATTAGCGCCGGTGAAACGAAACCCTCAATCGTGCCGGCAAACACAAGCAGAATCGCAACTCCGATCATGAGCCGCACCGCTTCCATGCCTCGCGTTTTAAGCGCATCCGCCCGCGTCAGGTTACCAGGCATGACCATCGCACTACCGATCAGCAGGCCGGCTCCTCCGGCAATGAAGATGCACGAGAGTTCAACTACCCCGTGCGCTGCCATAAACGTCAGGAGTTCTCTGCTAAACCCTGCACGGTGAGTGAGCGCCAGCACTGAAGCAATGTTGGCGCCGTTAAAAGCCAGAAAAAAGAGCGTGCCAATTCCCAGAGTTGCGCCGAATGCAAACGTAAGGATCGTTACCCGAATATTATTGGTCATGATCCAGCTTGCGCCTTCCTGGTTCGACTCGTTAAGACGTTCCCACCAATGCGTTTTGGTTTCGATGTACGTCTCACGAAATGCCGGCGGTACGCCGACAAGTTCGGAAAACTCCGGATCGTAACGCGTGGCTACAAAACTGAAGACAGCAAAAATCGTGAAGACCGAAAACGAGAGAAGCGTATAGCGCCACGTGCGCCTGAATGTTTGCGGCAGTTCATGTGTGAAAAAGCGGCGAATTCGTTTGCCACCCTGTGCGTCGGCACGATAGATGCGACCGTGCGCGCGGATCACAAGGCTGTTCAGATAATTGACCAAACGCGGATCGCGCGACTCAGCGCGTGCGATTGCGAGATCTGATGCCGTGCGACGATAGATGCGCCCCAGTTCCCGAACCTCTTCCCGGCTCAGACGTCGCAGCGAGGAAGTGTCGAGCAGTTTCAGCAGCTCCTCGAGTCGCTGCCAGGCGTTCTTACGTTGGTTGATGAATCGATCCGGAGGCATCGTAAGGAAGATACATGATTTATCCTGCAAAATCTTTTAAATCCTGTCTAAGATAACCCCATGCAATCACGTCTCGTAGAGTGTATTCCTAACTTCAGCGAGGGTCGCCGGCCGGAAACGGTTCGACAGATCTCTGAGGCCATCACTTCCGTTAAGCCTGCGTGCGTGCTCGATACCCATATCGATCCCGATCACAATCGTTCCGTAATCACATTCGTCGCGCCTCCGGACAGGGTTGTTGAGGCTGCCGTGAATGCCGTCAGGCGTGCTTCAGAACTCATCGATATGCGCACCCACCAGGGCGAGCATCCGCGGCTCGGTGCGACTGATGTGTTGCCATTTGTGCCGCTTGATGGAGTGTCGATGGACGATTGCGTGACGATGGCTCACGAGGCCGGAACGATCATCGCGCGGGAGCTTGCCATCCCCGTCTACTACTACGAGCGGGCGGCATTGCGCCCGGATCGAGTGAATCTGGAAGATGTGCGTCGTGGCGCGTTGGAACTGTTGCGTGAGCAGATAATGACCAATGCTGAGCGTGCGCCCGATGCGGGGGCGGCCCAGGTGCATGAATCTGCGGGTGCGATTGCAGTGGGAGCTCGGCCTTTTCTGATCGCGTTCAATGTTATTCTTCGCAGCACTGACATTGCGATCGCACGCCAGATCGCTCGCACGATCAGAGCGCGAAACGGGGGGTTGCCGTTCGTCAAAGCGTTAGGATTTCGATTGCAGACGCGAGGATTAGTCCAGGTGTCGATGAACTTAATCAACTACGAGGTAACCGGAATGGCGGCGGCGTATGATGTTGTTCATCGCGAAGCCGATCGGATGGGAATAGAGATCGAAAGCGCAGAGTTGGTGGGCCTGGTGCCACAAGCGGCACTGGACCGCACCGCAGCGTACTTCAACAAACTCGAAAACTTCTCCGAATCCAAGATCCTCGAATACCAAATCAATCAGTGTTCACCCGTGTAATCCGTGGATCCGAGCTTAATAATCAGGCTTCGCAGTTTGTCATCTCTTTGCATCGATCGGAGATACGTTACCTCTTCACGACTCGTTTTGGCCTTATGGATCTGAGTAAGAGCATGCTTTGCTTCTGCACTTAGTCCGTGTTGTGCTTTGAAGCCGATGTTCCGGATCTGAAAACGATCCCAGTCCCCAACGCGATTACCGTCAAGCTCCAGAATCATTGGACTTTGGGCTAACTTACGCAACGTCGCCGGCGATGTGCGATAGCCTTTCCGCGTCTTGAGTTTCTCTTCTTCTTTCAGCCCAAGCTGCATTGCGTTTTGCTGTGTGGGCCGAAAACCGAGCTTGCGATAAAACCAGAATGCGCCTGATTCGATTCCTTCCTCGTTCTCGTATCCGATTTGATAGGGATCGAGAGCGAATGCGCGCGCCCCGCTGAAATGGTGAAACACGTTGAGCGTTCGCGCATAGAGCCACGCTGTTTCACCATCACGGAACGTGTAGTACAAGTTGAATCCGCTTTCCATGCGTTCAAATAGTGAGAGCGCTTCGAAGTAGCCAACCGGAACTCCGTTCTTGTAGATCATTGCCGCATGATAAGCACGCAACGGCAAACGTTTCTCTACCGGCAGGCCTACAAGAAACAATTCCACGCCACGGCCTAATTCTGCATGGTAAACGTGTTTGGGATCGCCGTGTGTGAATCCGTAAAGCTCTCGATATCGAATGGTTGACGCCGCTCGCGCGAGGTCCAGCGCCTTTTCACCTTCCGCTGGTGACAACTTTTGCAACGGTGGCGAGGGTTGCGCCAGCTCTTTCTTTAGATCGATCTCGCGTCGCTGAATCAATGGACTGCGATGGTAAAACGGTTTTCCGGCACGAATTCGCATTCCAGTCCGTGACGCGTTGAAACGCGGAGTCCAACGCACATAAATCTGTTGTGAGTCGTAAATCTCAGCACGTTCTTTGTCCCGTTTCGGTAATTCATTGAAGCGGTCTATCAGCCACCCCAGTTCTGACCGTCCGTTCCGCGCTGCTGCCAGCCATTTTTGATACGGAATATTGGCTTCAACGTAAGTATCCTCTTCGAGCAGGGGAATGAATCGCGGCCACGTTTCGGCGAGACGGTTCTCATCCTCAAACCATTCCCAGTCGATGGCGAGTTGAGATGGGTAATGCTTCACAAGCCAGCGAACGATGTAAAAGCTGAAGGTATCGGTAACGGAAGTTCCGGCAATGCCGGAGATTTCCGGATGTTGCAATGAAGAAAGATCGATCTCCTGTTCGTGCAGGTACTTCACTCGTTCTGGAAACTGTCGCAGTTCCCGTTCAGTGTTTCGCACAAGCAAAGCGTTTTGAGGATAAGCGCGCAGAAACAAGAGGATCTCGTGGTAACGAACGAGTGAATCCGTATCGTTGAGTTTCTTGCGCGAGAGTTGCTCGAGTCTCCGCAGCAGACGGCGCGAGATTTTAGGAGTGAATTGATTTTTCAGCTCGTCAAGTTGGGTGAGAAGCTCTGTGATGTTGTCGCGCGGCACGTTTCGTTACGCTCGTCGGATAAACTTTGCAGCGATCCAGCCCAGCAGCACCAGCACCGACAGTATGATCCAGTTGTAACGATCGCCGTAGGTCACGCCTGGGAAATGGTTACTGATCATGATGAAGACGACAGGTACAGCCATGAATGTATTTTGTTTCGAGCGCAACTTCGACTGTGCGGAGAGTCGTTCGTCAGGTTTGCGGTTTTCCTTAAGTGCCGCAATCATCCGTTTTTGTGCTGGCAGGATGTGGAACCAAACATTAGCCGCCATGATGGTGCCAAAGATTGCGCCGAGATGAATGTACGCCGCCCGCGCACTGAATACTCTCGTTAGACCAAAAGCTGCGACGATAATCAATGCGTAAGCGATCGCGGCAAAGAGTTTTTCATTACGACCAAGTGGCGACAACATCATCATGTCGTAAATGAATCCGGCCGCGAAAATTACTCCGATTCCGAGAGCTACCGCGACGAGATGACTGAGGGGTCGCACATCCGGATCGATGAGCGCACCGCCGCCGAGATAGTAAACGAGAACCAGTAGTGCGAAGCCGCTGAGCCAGGTTGTGCCGGCCTCCCAGCGAAACCAATGCAGCGTTCGCGAGACGAGGTCAGGACTCTTTCGTCTCTCCACCACATAAAAGCCACCGCTATGGACCATCCAGACCTGAGCCGTTGTTTTCGTATTCAGGGCGGCTTTTTCTTCTTCGGTCAGGCGCGCATCAAGCCAGGTGAAATAGTAGGTGGTGCCGACCCACATGATGCCGGCGAAGACATGTATCCAGCGAAGTAGCAGATTCAGCCATTCACTGAGAGTTGGATCGAGAGTCATTTGTGCTTGGTGCTTTGTACTTAGTGCTCAGTTCAAGATGTGTGAAAACGAGAACAAACAAAGCTCAAAGTACGAAAGCAAAGTACTAACTTCCACGATAGGTCGAATAACCGTAAGGACTGATCAGAAGCGGAACGTGATAATGCTGAGAACCGTCGTCGACGTTGAAGACGATCGTTACCTGAGGGTAGAAGCAGTTGACGCTGAGCGAAGCAAAGTATGGTTCAGTGTCAAAGACCAAACGGTATGTACCATTCGACACTGCCCGATCGACGAGAAAGAACGGTTTCACGCGCCCGTCAGTGTCGGTCCATGCATGGCTCAACTCGGTCCAGCTCTCGTCTGTGTTTTGTAATTCGAGACAAACTGCAACACCACTCGCGGGCGTTCCTCTGGACGTATCGAGTATATGAGTCGAGATTGTGCTCATCGCCGGGTGCAGTTTACCAAAGAACTGCAGGCGAATTACGTCGAAGTGAGTAATTTCTTTAGCCGTAACTCGGTAATTTTGCCCTGCTCGGCGGCGGCGAGTGGGAGTTCAGTGTCGTAGTTGTGTTGCAGCCGTTCTTTCAGGGCTTCCAGCATTTCGCCGGCGGTCTTACCCGTCGCACAAATAATGAAGATAAATCCGAACTTTTCTTCGTAAGCGCGGTTGAGTGTCGCCAGCGAATCGATTGTTTCCGGAGTTGATTCGGTTACCCCGGATTGTTCCTGGCTTGACCACCGCTGTGATTGCGCCGCAACGTCTTGACTCGCTTTTTTCTCCCCGATTTTCGGATGACTGCGAAATGCTTCAAGCCAGTCCGCGGCAGTGAGCGAGAACCAGATTTGGCCGGCATGTTTTACTACGTCTTCGAGCGTCGTGTAAGGCCGATCGTTAGACATCAGCCCGGCCCAACGTGTCGAACCACAGCACTTGAGAAACGCTTTTGCTGCTTCCTCAGCGTTGAGTGAGTTTAGCCAGACAAGATCGTGAACCGGTTGCATCGAGACTAATCAGCCAAGGTGCCGTAAACGCGCAGGCGACTTACGCCTCCATCAGGGAAAATACTGAAACGAAGATGTGACGCCACGCCGGTATCTAACAACTCCTGATCGAAGAAATGCCGTGTATGCGCCTGCAGTTTGGTGCGTGGCAGAATGCTGGACCACGAAGTAGATAAGTCAGTGAGTTTGTCGGTGCTCGCGTCGGGAAGATTGCACGATTCAAGCGAACAGCTCTCGGGAAAGTTACCTTTGAAGTGGGAAGTGTCGACCTCAACGCGCTTAATTTCTCCGGGCTTGCCCAATTTGATAATGGCCCAGTCGTGACCTGGACCACGCCGCCGTTTTGTTTCCCAGCCATCGCTCATGTTTGCGGCCCTCCCGGGCATGATCAGATTGTGGCGATGACCGAAGAACATATCGCTACACGAAAGGACGAGGGCGCCGTTTTCGGCGGCAGCCAAATCGATGTAACCGCCGCGCTTGAGTTGCGCCCAGTCAGGCACTACCTCGCCGTAAACACGGAGGCGGGCGACTCCGCCGTCCGGAAAGATCTTGAAACGAAGGTGTGTGACACGTTCTTCGTAACTGATTGGAAAGGGATTATGACTATCGCCACTGAGCGGCATCTGCGGAAGAAGTGGCACCCACTGTACTGTATCGCTCGTCAATTCTTCTTCGCTCGGCAAGCTGGCAAACGTAGCCCCTTCGAGTGAACAATGTTCCGGGTAGTTGCCACGGAAGAAGCTTGTATCGACGAGGATGCCGCGAATGATGCCGGGAAGACCGAGCCGGATGATGCACCAGTCAAAGCCGGGTGTACGCCGCCGGCGGCTTTCCCAGCCATCCATCCACTTGCCACGATCGGTGTACTTATCCGGAATAAAGATCGGCGCACTCGCCCTGAGCAGATTCTCCTTGGGCGCAAAAAAGTCATCATTCGCCACGAGCACCGCCCCACCCAGCCGCTCCGACGCCAAATCGATCAGTTCAGTAAATTCCATATTAGCCACAAAAAGGCACAAAAAGCACAAAAAGAGAAGAGCGATCAAATTCTAATTGAGAATATACTTTTTGATCTCCAATCGTGCAGCGCCAAAGTTGATTAGCAGTCCATGCTCGATTCGCGATGCCCGAAGATAACCCAGTAACTGAGCTGTGTGCTCATCGACCAATGCGCGAACGCTCTTAATCTCACAGATCAACTGATTCTCAATCAACAAATCCGCTTTAAGGTCTCCGAGCAGCGTTCCGTCCTCATCGAAGACTTTGACTTCCTGTTGCTGTTCGACCGTAATACCTTTCTTTCTTAATCGGTGGGCCAGCGCATTTTCGTAAATATGTTCGCGGTGCCCGGTACGCAAATAATTGTGAATCTCGAAGCTCGTTTCACGAATAACGTTACAGAGCGAGAAGATGTCATGTTGGTGAGGTTTGCAGTTCATGTGAGGTTCCTTTCATTTAAATTGGCTAAAATTTTTCTTTTGTGCTTTTTGTGCCTTTTTGTGGCTAACGTCTTTTTAATAGCATGTGGCCGAGGGAGGTGTCTAGAAAGTGGCCTGCGTCATATATCTTGCGGCCGCGCAGGAAGGTTTTTTGCACAACACCGTCAAGGACTTCGCCTTCGTAAGGTGTGATCTTGTGGCGATGGTGGAGAGACTCGGCGGCGACGGTGAACTGCTGGGCCGGGTTCCAGATTACGAGGTCTGCGTCACTGCCAACTGCGATCGATCCTTTTTGTGGCGTGAACGAGACCTGCCGCGCCGGATTCGCACAAAGCCAACGAGTCACATCCTCCAGAGAGAATCCACGGCGACGCGCCTCAGTCCAAACCACCGGCAAGCGAAGTTGAAGTGATGCGATCCCACCCCACGCTTTCATGAAGTCGCCACTCTCGCGCAGTTTCATCTCTCCGGGACATGGCGAATGGTCCGACACAACAAAGTCAATCGTTCCATCACGCAAACCGTCCCACAGCACTTCTCGATTCGTCTCTTCGCGAATTGGCGGACAACACTTGAACTCAGTGGCGCCGTCAGGAACTGTCTCCGCAGCAAAATGCAGATAGTGTGGACACGTTTCGGCCGTGATCTTCACTCCCGCAGCTTGCGCCGCTTGCAATTGTGGCAGCGCTTCCGCCGACGAAAGGTGAACGATATGAACGGGCGTATCGAATTCACGACTCAAACGAATCATCAACTCAATCGCATCATTCTCGGCTGCGCGTGGACGAGAGTTGAGAAAACTCTGATAGTCACCATCAGGACTGTCAGTTCGTATCGAGCCGGGCAATTCAGCGTGAACGATTAACAGCGCACCGAGTCGTGCAAGCTCCGGCATCGCCTCACGCAAATCCTCCTCGGTTACGTGTGGAAATTCATCGACACCGGAGGGAACCAGAAAACACTTAAACCCGACGACACCAGCGGCAAACATCGGCGCTAACTCTGGAGTGTTTCCCGGAACAACGCCTCCCCAGAATCCAACGTCAACAAAACAGTCGTATCGTGCCGTTGCCAGTTTGGTTTCGAAGCCCGAAAGTGTCGTCGTCGGCGGAATCGAATTCAGCGGCATGTCGACGAGTGTAGTGACACCGCCTGCGGCGGCGGCGAGTGTAGCGGTTCGAAAACCTTCCCAGTCGCTTCGGCCCGGTGCGTTGATGTGAACATGGGTGTCGACGAGGCCGGGCATAACAATTGAGTCTTCGCCGGCTTCGATCACTTCACAGCCTTCAACCACATCGTCATAGTCGCCCACAAAAACAATTCGTTCCTCGCGGATGTGGACCGATCGAGGAGCAATTGCTTCGGGTACTACAACCCTCTTACCGCGGATGATTAGCTCAGGAACCGCCATCACAACCTACTGAAACGTCGGCGGCGGAGGCGGCAGATTCTCGTAATTCTCGTTTGGACCAGCGAGACCGTAGACCTGCTCGTACGCCTTCGCAATCGCGGCGTACGAAATCGGAAAGACCAGGAACATGCCCACGTAGCAAAGCATTATGCCTAAAACACCCAGTAGCGAGGTTAGCAGCGACATCCCCAACAGCCGCCAGAAATTTGCCATTGCTCCTCTGAAACTAAGCTTGACGGCGTCAAAGCCCTGGAGTTTTCGATCGGCAATAAGCGGATAAGCAAACATAAATCCGACCGAGATGATGATTACTATCACCATCACTACGAGCCAGAAGATACCAAAGGCAGCCATGATGCCGACAAATGCTGCGGGGTTCGGCTCATCACCACCCTGAGCTGCGATCGAAACAATAAAGCTGATGTAGAAAAGAAAATAAGCCGGCAGCACGATCACAAGGATCGGTACGACGTGCAGTAATGTTGCAATCAGGCTTGGCCCAAAGAAGTCGAATCCTTTGAACATCGTTCCGAATTCGATTGGCTCACCCCGGCGCAGCTTAAAGAAGGTCAAATAGATACCACACATCATTGGCCCCATCAGGATTCCCATCGGCACCGCGCTTCCGATGAGAAGTCCGACCAAACACATGGCGAAAATCAACCAGTACTGGCCTTTAATCATTTCCCACCCGCCCTTGATGCACTGGACGGGATCCACTACTTGTCGTCTAAAGGGGATGTCAGGTGTCATTTTGTTTTTCCTGCAGTGACCGGGGATATACGAACGTGAATTGAAATTATGGTTGCGGCAGCGAACGCTGTGGTCCAAGCCACGTTCACACGACCATTGTACATCTGTCCTTCGCCACGGTGCTGGCTCCCAAAGTCAAAATTGTCGTAACGCTTTTTATCGCAGTGAGCGACCGAGCCGCTCGTGATTCTATGACATGAGCCCACCGATCTTTCATTGAAGAGAACTTTGCCTTCGCGAACCGTGACCTGGTCCTGTGCCTTCACACACGTAGCGATCAATGCGATGAGGATCAATAAAGTTGACCACCGCCGAAAGGCTGTGTGTGGTGAGTGGTGCATGTATAACGTGCTCAGAGCTTAGTTGGTAAAGTTGATAAAAAATCAGTGAGCAAGTTTTCGGCGACCCGCAGACGATACTTCGCCGTCGAGCGAATATCGTCGATGGGAGAGATTTCTCGCGACAGGCTGGCGCAGGCTGCCTGGGTGGTTTCGACGCCCGGCGTTCGTCCTCGCAGGATATGCTCTGTCTCCACACAACGAACGACTATAGGCGCAACGCTTCCGACAGCGATTCTTACATCTTCTATCTGTCCCTGGTCAATACGCGCGACTCCGGCAATACAGACTTTTGAAATCGCCTGTGCTTTGCGCGTTCCAACCTTACGGTAGTATTGAATCGCACCGCGAGTGTTGCGTGGCAAACGAATTCCAATTAGCAATTCATCCGGCGCAATGTGCATCTGCTTGTAGCCAGTGTGAAAACCGTTGTAAGGAAGCCAGCGCGAGCCACCGCTCGATATCAATTCGAGGTCGGCGTCATACGCGAGCAGCGCTGGCGGCGAATCTGCGGCAGGCGAAGCGTTAACTATGTTGCCTCCGAGTGTGCCTCGATTCTGAATCGCGAGCCCGCCCGTCTCACTTGCCGCCTGACACAACATTGGAAACTCGTCTTGCAAGACCGGGTGTGCCTGAACTTCAGTGTAGGTTGTGAGCGCGCCGAGAGTAACATGAGCGTCAGTTACTTCAATTCCACGCAGTTCGTTCAAGCCCCAGATGTTGATGTAATTGCGATGGTCCAATTTGCCGGCTTCAAGCAGGACCATCAGATCCGTTCCGCCTGCGAAAGGCTTCCAAACACCTGGTTCGTTTTTGAGCAGCGTCAGAGTGTCCGCAAGCGAACCTGGCGTTCGTAACTCGTATTGTGGAACGAGGGATCTCACTTCTGATAAGCGCGCACTACTGATTCGAAGATCTTCATATAGCCAGTACAACGACAGAGATTGCCTGCGAGGCCGTTGCGAATATCAATCTCGTCCGGCTCCGGGTTTCTTTGGAGCAAATCGACTGCGGCCAGCACCATTCCGGGCGTACAGATACCGCACTGCGCGCCGCCGTGCTCAATAAAGGCCTGCTGAACTGCGTGAAGTTCTCCGTTGCCGGCGACACCTTCGATCGTGATGATCTCAGAGCCGTTAACCTGTGCAACCGGCACCAGACAACTATTCACGATCTGTCCGTCAAGGATCACGGTGCACGCGCCGCATTCACCTTCGCCGCACCCTTCCTTTGTGCCAGTCAGGTGCAGTTGTTCACGCAGCACGTCGAGCAGGCGCGCCATCGAAAACACCTCAACGCTTCGCTGCTCGCCGTTTACTTTGAAGTTGATCTGCATAAAAATCCTGGACAGGATTAACAGGATTTTGTTCAAGATTTTACATGAAAATCCTGTTACATCTTGTAAATCCTGTCTAACTAAACAAAAGTCTCCATCAACGTTTCGGGCATTAACGGAACTCGATTGAAGCTGATCCCCGTGGCGTTCTCGATCGCGTTTAGTATCGCCGGCGCGGCGCCGTCCATAGGGAGTTCGCCAATTCCTTTCGCGCCGCCTGGGCCATAGGCGTACGGGTTCTCTTCAAAGAAAACGCGAATTGGCGGAATATCGGCGGGCGTCGGGATGATGTAGTTGGTCATTTGATTATTTGCCATTCTGCCGTCTTTCCACACCACGTTTTCAAACAACGTAAACCCGATCGCCTGTGCCACACCGCCTTCGATCTGTCCTGCGGCCAGCACGGGATTTAAAACGCGCCCGACTTCCTGAAGTGCCACAAAATCCTCGACCCGTGCTTCATACGTCAACTCGTCAAACGACACCTCGGCCACGTAAACCGCCCAGGCGTACGCGCCGTATGCATCGCCCTGATATTTTTCATCGTCCCAGTGAACATTTGGCGGCGGTTGATATGTCGCCGAGGTTTTTAACGAACCAAATTTTGCGATGTACTCGGCACATGCCTTATTGAAGTCTGCCAGAGCATACTCCTGTGGCAACAAGCCGGCTCCGGTAAGAGTCTGCTTCAAACTCAACACCGCTGATTCGACGAGCTTTCCCACGACCATCGAAGTGCGTGAAGCCACAGTTGGACCACTGTTTGGAACACGTCCCGTGTCAGGTTGAACGATCTCAATCGAGTCGAGGTCAAGCCCGAGAGTCTCAGCCGCAATCTGTGAAAAGATTGTATTGGTACCCTGACCGATTTCAGTGCTGGCGGCGAGTATTCTTACTTTACCTTCCGCAGTCGCTTCAGCCGACACAACTGATTGGAGAAAGACTTCACCAGATCCCGTAAACCCGGCGCCATGCATGAACGAGGCGAAACCGATGCCGCGCTTTTTAGAAAACCGCCCGTTGCTTGCACTGTTCTCCGCCGCAAATCGTTCGCGTTTTGCATGATAGTCGCTGAGCTTGAGCGCCTGCGCGAGCAGATGATCCATGTCCACGCGCTCGCGAATCATCTGGCTCGTCGCCGTGGTCTCTCCTTCGTGAATGAAGTTGCGCCGGCGAAACTCCTCAGGCGTAAGCTTAAGAGCGTGAGCAACTTTGTCCATGTGTCGTTCGAGCGCGAAGATACTTTGCGGCGCCCCAAATCCTCTGAAGGCGCCATGTGGTGGTACATTCGTCGCGACAGCTTTGCTGTGAATGCGTACATCGGGACAAAAGTATGGACCAGCTGCGTGAATAGTGCCGCGTGAGAGTACAACCGGAGAGAGCGTGCAGTAGGCGCCGCCGTCGATCACGAAGTCGATCTCCATGGCGAGGAGTTTTCCATCTTTAGTGACGGCAGTTTTGTGACGCGTTCGCGAAGGATGACGTTTAGTGGTTGCTACCATGTCCTCGGCGCGGTCGTAGATCATCTTTACCGGCCTTCCTGATTTCCACGCAAGCAGTGCGGCGTGCCCGGCAATCAGCGACGGGTATTCTTCTTTACCGCCAAAACCTCCACCCGTTTCAGTCTGAATGATGCGAATCTTTTCTTCCGGCAAACCAAACAACTTCACCAGCGCCTTGTGAACGTAGTAAGGACATTGCATCGAACCCCAAACCGTCACGCCATCAGTTGCGTTCGCGATGGCGATGGCTCCGTTGTTCTCGATGTAGAGTTGTTCCTGGGCGCCCGTTTCGTATTCGCCTTCAACAATCAAATCGGCGTTGGCCCATACGGCGTCGACATTGCCTTTATCAACCAGGAATTTTTTGAAGACGTTATCTTCGCCCCAAACGATCTCCTTTTTGGAGAGTGAGTCGGTGAGCGAAAAAATTGCCGGCTGCTCTTCGATTTCAATGCGGACGTTTCGCCGCGCTTCTTCGAGGAGATATTTATCCGCGTGGGCCAGCAGCAGGATTGGCTCTTCGGGATGATTTACAAAGCCATCGGCGAGGTAAGGTTGGTCGTTGAGAATCAAAGCGACATAGTTTGCGCCCGGAACATCCTGGGCGGTAACGATGATGAATTCATCCCACGGAAGATCGCCTTCGAAAGTGACGCTGGTGATTTTTCCGCGAGCTTCGGGACTGCGCACAGTCACTCCGTGGAGCATGTCAGGGAACGACAGATCGTCAACGTAAAGGGCCTGGCCGGTGACCTTCTGACGGCCTTCTTTACGTGGAACTGGTTTGCCGATGGGATGGTCCATTGCTACGGTTTTATTGGGCAGGATTTACAAGATTGTTCACGATAAAGGATTTATCCTGCACATCCTGTTAATCCTGTCTAAGGTTTTGTTATCACCAACGGGTTCGCCTCAAGTTCTCTGCGATAAAACACACGCGGCCGTTGAACCGAACGCTTTTCACCCTCACTGAACGAAATCTCATCAAGGCCGAGCCCACGGCCCTGGCTCATCTTTTCTTCCTGCATTTGCGGCACGCGTTCTGTGGCGAAGTTTAGCCATTCCCGCGCAATCACAACACCATCCTTCGGTGCGCTGTCGGCCGCTGGCGTTTTTAATCCTTCTTCAACCAGTGCGTACGTCAAATATCCATGACCGAGCTGCGCAGCTTCCAGTGCCGCCTGGAAACTCTGGGCAGCAGTTAGAATGTACATGCCCTTCTCGTACGCGAGTTGGGCCAGGCCTTTTGAGTTCATTGGACCACGCCGTTTCTCTTCCGCTTCCAGAGCCTGTCCCGAATTGCATGCATCGATAATCAGTAACAAATGACCGGCGTCGAGACCTTCGACTGCCGCTTCCAATTCGACATCAGAAATACTGTGCGCGAGCATGGTATTCAAACTTTGCTCGTTGAGTTTCGTGCGGTCGCCTGTGTAACCGAGATCGTGAGGTATCAGATAAAATCGTTGTGACTGTGCCGTGCCGTGGCCCGCGAAGTAAATCACGACTGTGTCTTCCGGTTCGGCGCGTTTCAATGCATCGAGCGGACTCGCCTTCAAACTCGGCGGTCCAGCCGCGCCCGCCAGGCGACTGACCGCTGCCAGCACGTTGGCCTTCGTCGCATCCTGATCGAGCAACTGAATCACTTCAACGCGTTCAAAGCCGCCGATTTGAGTCTGACGACGACGCATCTCCTCCGCAAAACTGCGTGCATCAGCAGTTGCGTACTTCAAGTTGTACTGTGGATTTGCATACTCGTTAACGCCAACGGCGATGATGTAAGCGGTGCCTTTGCGTTTGAGAGTGTCGGCGCCGTTAAAGGCGAGTGGCGCATCCTTGCTCTTGACGTTGTCGCGATTGAAACCGTACGCCACTAGTCGATTTAGACCAGCCGTTACCGTGATCTCCTCTTCGAGAGAAACCGATGGCTGGCCTTTCAAAACGTCTCCATGCCAGACCTTCACCAGCGATCCGTTGCGGAAAAGTCGAACGTCCTGCGCGCCTGTGCCTTTCGGGTTGTCTTTGTCGGCGGGCGCATCAGAAACGTCGATCTTTACTTTGACAGTGCGTGTCGAGACAGCTGAATCGGGCGGCTGTCCCACAAGCGACAACTTCACCACCGGCTGGCGACGATCCTTCTTCGACACATCCTGAGCAACTTTTGGACGCTTTCCATTGAAGATGTCGGCAAGCAAACCGGGATAGTAAAACTCATTGAAGAACCACTCGATTGGCGCAACGTTGAATGTCTCCTGGTTATAACGCCATAGAATCTGATTCCACGAAACGGGTGTGCCGTCGAAGAGACCTTGCGGAGTAACGACCATCCACTCGCTACCATCGTCGAGTGAGATCAAGGTCAAAAGGTGTTCACCGGTTTTTGCATCCCAGATGAAGGTACTGCCATCGTCACTCGCTGAAGCAAGCAATCTTCCGTCGGGACTGAAATCGATCGATTCGATCGCGGCGATGTGACCAGTTAACGTGCGTAACTCTTTTTGCGTTGCCACGTCCCAGATTTTGATCGTGCTGTCAGTGCCACCAGAGGCGAGGAATTTGCCATCACGACTAAAGGCTACTTTACTAACACCTCGTCCGTGTCCGCTGATTGCCGCGATCTCACGGCCGCTCGCGACGTCCCACAGTTGCACTCGACCCACCGCTTCAACTTTGTAGTCCTTCATCATGTCGGCGGGGTCGGGAGTTTTCGAACCTTTCTTCTGGCGCGGGTTCATCGCTGATTTCATCATCGCTGCCAGATCGAAGTTTCCTTTCGATTCAACTCCTCCAGTGGCAAGCGTCCGCCCGTCGTTAGTGAACGCGAGCGACGTAACTGACTGGCCCATCGTTCCCGCCGAGATTGTTCCGAGCGTGTTCGTAAGAACTTTAGCGATGTCGTCCATGTTCGGCATGGTCGGCATCTGGCCGGGCGTTATGACCGGAGGTCTAAATGTCGCGAGCGGTGACGACGTCAGGTCGCGAAGCTTACTTCCCGACTGTACGTCCCAAAGCGAGATCTGGCCCATCCCACCGATGATCGCGATAGAACGTCCGTCGCCGGTGAACTCTGCTTGCATCGCAACTTCAGTGGGCGTGAGGGACCGCAACTCCCGGCCGCTCTTGACGTCCCAGATCGTGACCCGGCTGCCACGTGTGAAAGAGGTCGTTGGCGATGGCTGTTGGCTCTCAACAACTCCATAGAGAACGGCGAGCATCGAGCCGTCGGCGCTAAAGCGAGTTCGGAGGACCTGTCCCGTCTCACCTGATGGCGTTAGTGTATGTAACTGACGTCCGCTCAGACTCTCAACAAGCGTGAGCACACTTGAATTGAGTCTCATAGCGGCCACCGTCTTTCCGTCCGGACTTACGGTACCGTATGTTTTTTCGTTCGTGTCAGGAACAATTCGAAGTCCGCGCCCCGTGCGCAGATCCCAACGTGTGCGACCACCGGAAATAAGTTCCATGCCGTCAGCACTGAAGGCGACGTTATAGGCCATGTTTGTGCGGCCATTCATGGTTGAGAGACGTTTGCCGCTTTCGGTTTCCCAAAGAATCGTTTCGGTGCCGATACCTCCGGTAGCAAGTCGTTTGCCGTCTTCGCTAAAGCTGACAAAAGCATCGCCTTGCTGAAAGTTGATGCTGGTCGGAACTGTTAACGCGGGCAGTTCGCGAAAGGTAGCGGTGTCCCAGAGCTTGACGGTGTAGTTATCAGAGAGTGCGAGTAGTCGACCATCACGACTAAACTTCACCTGGCAAAACTCTTTTCTGGTTGGGCCAAGCTCACGATCCTTCTTTGTAGTCAAATCCCAGAACTTGAAACGTTTCTCATGGATTCCAGCGGCGAGCAGATGTCCTTCAGAGTTGAATGCGAGTTGTAGACTGTCGATCTGATCTTCAGGCAACTTCACCCGCCGCAACTCGCGACCACTGGCGAGATCGATAAATCTGACTTCCGAATTTAAACCAACAGTAATGAGAAGCAATTGAGTGCCGTCAGGCGAGAGCGTGAGACCGGACTCGGTTCCGTTGAAACCAGCGATCCCGGCCATCTCTGCGGCAAACGTGAGTAGTTCGCGACCGGTTGAGAGATCCCAAACTCGCGCAGCGTCACTGATAGTTACCAGACGATTATCGGGAGTGAACGCGATAAAGTAGACTCCCAGCGAAATCATCATCGTACCTTGTGAACTGCCGCCGAGTTTGTACAGTTCGCGCCCGCTCATCACATCCCAAACAGTTACCGAGTTATCGCCTCCGGAAGCGGCCACAAGACGACTGTCTCGACTGAATGCGACAGTTGGCGGTAGCGCCGACACTGCCTGGCCACTGCTCGATAGATCGCGGAGTTTTCGATTCGTTGCTGTTTCCCAGAGCTTGATCGTGTTGCTGCGGTAAGTGCCGGTGGCGAGCAGGCGGCCGTCAGGACTGAAGAGGAGGCGGGAAGCTCCGTATAAATTGCTGTAACCAGTTTGGAGAACCAGTTCGGGTTTGGCTTCCCTCGATCCCTGATTCCCTGACGTATTAGCAGTTTGTCCACCGCTTTGAATACCGAGGCCGCGATTGTCGGGCGGAGTCGGAGACGGCGTTTGCGCAAAAGCGGACGCCGCGACGAGCAACAAAAAGAGCAATAACGCGAAGTTTCTCTTATTTCTCATACAGACCCCGTGTCAAATCGGAATGCTCCAACATGAGCAATCCCACCGCGACCAGCGCGAGTATGTACATTACAGGATGAATCTCTTTGCGACGGCCGACAACCAGATAAAGGCCAACGTGCGAAATGAAGCCCCAGAGTATTCCCTGGGTAATCGAGAAGGTCAGGGGGATGAGGATTATAGTCAAAAATGCGGGCAGACCCTCCTCAATTTTCCGAAAATCGATGTGGCTGACGCTCTTGAACATCGACGCACCCACCAGAATCAAAACTGGTGCGGTGGCGTAAACTGGAACCATTCCAGCGAGCGGCGCCAGAAAAAAGCACGGCAGGAAGCAAAGAGCCGTAAACACTGACGTCAGTCCGGTACGACCGCCGCTATCGATTCCCGCAATACTTTCGATGTAGGCAGTGCCTGACGACGTGCCGGCGAGTCCTGCTCCAAACGTTGCAAACGAGTCGACTATTAATCCTTGTCGCAGATTGCGCGGGTTACCGTTTTCATCGAGCAGATCTGCCGCATGAGCTACGCCGATAAACGTGGAAATTGAATCGAAGAGGTCGGTGAAGAGAATACCGACGATTGCCGGCACGAGCGAAAGTTTCAATGCGCCCAGAATGTCGAGCTTCAAAAATACTGTGTGAAAGTCAGGCGGACTCAAGAGACTAGGAGGCGCCTTGATTTGTCCAGCGGCCCACGCAGCGAGCGTCACGACAAACATCCCGGCTAGATAAGCCATGGAACTACGGCGAATCAAAAGCACGACGGTCACGACCAAACCCAAAATTGCCAGGATCGTTTGCTGGCCCAGTGTTCCCAGTTTCACGAGCGTGACGGGATCCGAAGCAATAAAACCGGCGTTCTTCAAACCGATGAAGGTTATGAAGATGCCAATACCGGTCGCGGTCGCGATTCTTAACTCTGCGGGAATGGCCTTGGCGATGGTTTCCCGAATTGGAGTTACGGAGATAATCAGGAACAGCACGCCGGCCCAGAAGATGATACCCAGCGCCGTTTGCCACCAAACTCTCTGTGTAAGAATGATCGTGAAGGTAAAGAAGGCGTTGATTCCCATCCCGGGCGCAACGGCGAACGGAAGTTTCGCATAGACTCCCATCGAGAGCGTCATGACAAAACAGACGAGCACTGTGGCGGTTAAGACACCGCTGAAGGCCATGCCTGTTCCAGGGGTTGAGAGAATCGTAGGATTCACCACAACGATGTAAGATATCGTGAAGAAGGTGGTGATGCCGGCTATTGCTTCGGTGCGAAGGCTCACAGGGTTCGGGGACAGAATTGACAAGATGATTTCAGGATGGACAGGATATCAGAACTTATCCTGTCCATCCTGGAAAATCCTGTAAATCCTTTGAAGAAGACAACAAACCCGAAGCCTGCTCAGACTTCGGGTCGTTGTTTCAGCCGGCAAGGAGTTCCCCAACTTCTGCGGGCCGAGATAATTTGTGTCTGTTGCTATTCAGCGACGATAACAACGACGCTTTTCTTCTTTGCAGTTGCGACCCAGTGTTTCTGGTCTGTTTTTGATCGCACCGCAGCGAGAGATGTCGAGTCGCCTGCCAACTGAGCCTGTGCAAAGACGTATTGATCGTCGTAACGGTCAAAAACCAGCTTTGCATTTTCACCAGCATTACCGATGACGTCTCTCGTCAGGACGATCGCGTTTGAGCGACCGTTCATGCTCCTGATCTGCAGGACCCTTCGGTCCGAGCTCGGGTTGAGCACTGAGACAGTGTATTTGCCGGCGGGGAGCGTTTTGTTACCCACCGTAAATGTGAACGGAATACTGGCGATCACGCGTTGCGCGCTCGTCTGGGCTTTTGCAGCGATCGTGAACGCGGTTGTGAGGATGATGATCGCCAGGGGGAAGTTGAATAATCGTTTCATGATAAGCCTCCGTGTTTTCAGTAGCACTTTTTCCCTACACCTATTCACGCGGAGGTTTCACCTGGATTCCCTCACGGGCCTGAAACATTTGTTGTAAACTCTCGGGCGAGAACCGCACACATGCAGGCGCCTGAAGGCATAACGCAACTTCTGATTGACTGGGAAAAGGGTGATCAGGCCGCCCTCGAGAAGCTGATGCCGCTGGTCTACAGCGAGCTGCGTCGCCTGGCGGGCAACTATCTGCGACGAGAACGTGGCGAACACACACTACAACCGACAGCCCTCGTAAATGAGGCATATCTAAAGCTGGTCGATCAACGAAATGCAAAATGGCAGAATCGCGCCCATTTTTTTGGAATTTCGGCGCAATTGATGCGCCGGATCCTAGTGGACCATGCACGCCAGCATCAGGCGGTTAAGCGCGGCGGTTCGCAGCAGCAAAGGATTTCGATCACCAGCGTTGAAAAACTCGCACAGGAACCGGAAGTTGATTTACTTGCTTTAAACGAAGCACTTGATGAACTCACGCGAATGGATCCACAGCAGAGCCGGATCGTCGAGATGAAGTTTTTCGGCGGTCTCTCCATCGAAGAAATTGCAGAAGTCCTTGGAATCGGGCACGCGACGGTGGAGCGCGACTGGAAAATGGCCCGAGCGTGGCTGCGCCGTCAGTTACAGTGAGGGAGTTCGAAGGATTTGTGCGCGTCTTAATTAGGAGGCCAATTTCCAATTGCCGATTGCCAATTTGGCTTGAAATCGGCAATCGAAAATCGGCAATAGGCAATCGAGATGACCCCAGAGCGCTGGCAACAAGTAAAAGCAATCTTTAATTCGGCGATCATGTACCGGCCGGAGGAAAGAAGCTCGTTCATTTCGCAGGCGTGCTCAGGCGACGACGCGCTACGCAGTGAGGTTGAGTCGCTCATTGCTTCACACGAAGAGAGCGGGAACTTTATTGACCAGCCTGCATTTGAAGCGGCGGCCTCGTTGTTGACTCGCGAAAAAACCGAGCTGAGCCCGGGTCAGATGATCGCTTCCTACGAAGTGATCTCATTTATTAGTCGCGGCGGCATGGGTGAAGTTTATCTTGCCCAGGACAAGCGACTGGGCCGCAAAGTCGCTCTGAAACTCCTGCCCGCTTCGTTTACGACTGACGACGATCGACTCCGGCGTTTCGAACAGGAAGCCCGATCAGCCTCTGCTCTCAACCATCCAAACATCATCACGATCTACGAAATTCGGCAGGCCGCAGGCTCACACGTCATTGCAACTGAATTTGTCGAAGGCGAAACGCTGCGCTGCCGTTTGAATCGTTCGCCGCTTTCATTAGCGGAAACACTCAACATCGCGATGCAGATTGCTGACGCTCTGTCGGCCGCACACAAAGCCGGCATCATTCATCGCGACATCAAGCCTGAAAACATTATGTTGCGACCCGATGGTTACGTGAAAGTGCTCGACTTCGGATTAGCGAAGCTGAGTGAACAAGCGTCGCCGGTGGTTGCTGCGGAAGCACCGACTATTCAGGTACGCACCGGTTCAGGCATCGTGATCGGAACGGCCGGTTACATGTCGCCGGAACAGGCGCGCGGACTTAGCGTCGATAATCGTTCAGACATCTTCAGTCTTGGCGCAGTGATTTATGAAATGCTGGCGCGACGCAAACCGTTTGAAGGCGACACACCGAGCGACACGCTCGCCTCAATTCTCAAAACCGAACCGGTACCGCTTGTGCGCGCGGCGCCCGGAGTTCCTTCGGAGCTGGTGCGTATCGTCAACAAGGCGCTGCGAAAGGACCGCGAAGAACGTTATCAGGTCGTCAAAGATCTCTGGCTCGATCTAAAGGCACTAAAACAGGATCTCGAGTTCCAGGACAAGCTCGATCGATCCGTCGCGACTGACAGTGAGAACGCGACGGTGATGCTGCCGAGTGAAACAACCGCAGCGTTATCAGGATCTCGGCCCACCGCCTCAGGCAGTGCGATCAGCAACATCAGTGAGTCGATCAGTGTCGAGATCAAACGACACAAGATTGGCGCAGCGCTTACGTTGCTCGCGGTGCTACTCATCGTTGGCGCAGGCAGTTTCGGCATTTATCGTTGGCTGCATAAAGATCAACCGATCGCTCATTTCTGGGACATCAAACTGAACCGTTTGACGAACTCCGCAAATGCAATCGACGCGGCCATCTCGCCTGACGGCAAGTACATCGTTTACGTGTTGAGTGATCGCAGCCGACAGAGTCTTTACATTCGTCAGGTTAGTACCGCGAACGACAAGGAGATCGTGGCGCCGGCGCCGGTCGGGTATTTTGGCATTACGTTTTCGCCTGATGGCAACGATCTTTACTACATAATCAAAGCCAATCTCGATACCGGCACGCTCTATCGTGTTCCTGTGCTCGGTGGCGTGCCGGTCAAGTTAATGCAGCGGCTGGATGGTCCAATCAGTTTCTCACCAGACGGGAAGCAGTTCGTATTTATACGTGGGAACTATCCGAATCCCGGAGAAAGTGCACTCGTTATCGCGAACAGCGATGGCAGTGGTGAGCGGGATCTGGTTGTCAAAAAAGCTCCGCAGCGTTTCACACCCATATTTTTCGCTGGTCCATCCTGGTCACCCGACGGAAAATTGGTGGCTACGTCCGTCGCATTGTTCGGTGGGCGCAGTAAAGTTGTCGGGTTTTCAGTTGCTGACGGAAGTGAAAGAGAACTCTCGACTGAGTCGTGGCAGTTTACTGGCCGTGTTCACTGGCTACCTGACATGTCCGGAGTATTGGTAGTCGCCGGCGACAGTCCGATCGCGGCGATGCTCTGGATTATTAGCTATCCGGACGGAAGCCTCAGGCGCATCACGAATGATCTAAATTCTTATCGTTCCATCACACTGACTGACGACGGCAAAAAGTTAGTTTCGGTTCAATCCCAGGGTCTCGTGAATCTCTGGGTCGTGCCCGGGGGCGACGCCTCAAAAGCGATCAGATTGCCAACTGGAAATGTGATCAATTTCTTTAGCTCCACCGGAAGTAATGTCGCCTGGGCGCCGGACGGTCGAATCGTCTATGTCTCAAACGAAAGTGGGACCGCAGGCATCTGGATTACGGATCAGGATGGTTCGAATCGCAAACAGCTGACAGCAAACAGCGCCGCAAATGTTTCTCCAGTGGTTACTCCCGATGGACGTTATGTTGTGTTTGGGTTGTGGCAGGACGGCAAGAGAAATCTCTGGCGCATGAATCTCGATGGCAGTAATCCTATAAAACTCACATCAGGTTTAGGCGACTCATTTCCCACGCTTACGCCTGACAGCCGCTGGGTCATTTACACGAGTTACGAAGCGCCGAAGCCGACTCTTTGGAAAGTGTCCATCGACGGCGGCGCACCAGTCCAAATCACTGACCACGTGACGGCCGTGGCGACCATTTCGCCCGATGGCAAGTCTATTGCTTACACCTATCCCGAGTCGGCCGATCCATTTGCACCGGCAAACCGGATCGCCGTGATCCCCATCGACGGTGGTCCAATAACTCATACTTTTCAGATCAATGCCAGTGGTACGGTTGCAACCGTGATTCAGTGGACACCTGACGGCAAGTCAATCCTCTACTCAGTGAACTCGAACAACGTGAGTAACATTTGGAGCCAGCCACTCGATGGTGGCGCGCCAAAGCAGGTCACTGATTTCAAAGACCTGCTAATCACAGCCTTTTCGTGGTCACGCGATGGCAAACAGCTAGTGTGTACCCGCGGTTCTTTATTGCGCGATGCGGTTTTGATTACGGATATGACGAAATAGAGTTTGGAGATAACGATGGATCTGCGTGTGTTCCTGACAACATTTGGCATCATTTTCCTGGCAGAGATGGGTGATAAGACTCAACTCGCGGCGATGACGATGGCGGCCGACTCGAGGAAGCCGTGGGCTGTCTTTTTGGGCGCGAGTCTGGCGCTCGCGGCAGTTTCAGCGCTGGGTGTGCTGGTGGGAAGTGTCGTTGGTGACTACGTATCGCTCGTGTGGGTAAAGAGAGTGGCGGCGATGGCGTTTATTGTGATTGGTGTGCTGATGTTGATGGGAAAATTTTGATCAGAACCATCCACAGATTACACAAATGTTTTCAATCTGTGTAATCTGTGGATGAATACCTATGCCCCAGACTCCCCACATCGAACGACACTTCACGTCGAGCGAAGTCGTTCGCGATATTGTCATCGGAATGGCTGATGGTCTGACGGTCCCGTTTGCGCTTGCTGCGGGATTGACAGGCGCCATCGATCAAACAGGAATTATCGTTACTGCCGGACTCGCCGAGATCGCTGCAGGCTCAATCGCAATGGGATTGGGCGGCTATCTCGCCGCGAAGAGCGACGCCGAACACTACGCCAAGGAACGCGAACGCGAGAAGCGTGAGGTGCAGGAAATCCCTCATGAGGAAATGCGCGAAGTCGCTGAAGTTTTTCAGGCGTACGGACTAACCGAAGAAGAAACCTGGCCCATTGTGCAAGCGCTTAGACGGCAACCACGAAACTGGGTTGACTTCATGATGCGTTTTGAACTGGGTCTCGAGAAACCTCAACCGGGTCGCGCCATCGCGAGCGCATTGACCATCGCAGGGGCGTACATCGCTGGCGGCCTGGTTCCCCTCGCGCCGTATTTCTTTTCGCACAGCACTTCAGGGGCGTTGTTGTATTCAGTTGTCTTTACGTTGTTAGCGCTGTTGATCTTTGGTTTTGTGAAAGGTCGGTTTACGGGCACTCGTCCAGTGAGAAGCGCTCTGCAAACCGCACTGATCGGCTCAGTTGCCGCGGGCGCCGCGTTTGGGATAGCCAGATTGATTGGCGGGTAAAGCCATCCACAGACTACACAGACTTTCTTCCAAACTGAAGAGAAGTTCTGTGTGATCTGTGGATGGTTTTATTTGTTTCGTCGTATAATTTCCGGCTTCAGGAGGAAAACGCAATGGTTACCAAACTACAACGCTCTGATTCAGTTGACCGGATTGCAGAGCTGCTTGGGTCCAATGCCTCTGAATTACTAGAGCACTCATCACAAACAATTCCCAGGGATCAGATACAGCTTCCGGGTCCCGATTTTGTCGACCGCGTTTGGGGTATATCCGATCGCTCGCCGGCGGTGCTGCGGTCATTGCAGTCGTTGTTTGATAACGGCAGACTCGCCGGGACTGGTTATCTGTCAATCCTTCCAGTGGACCAGGGAATCGAGCATTCCGCCGGTGCCTCGTTTGCGCCGAACCCTCAGTACTTCGATCCGGAAAACATCGTTAAGCTTGCGATTGAAGGTGGATGCAATGCAGTTGCTTCAACCTTCGGCGTGCTCGGAACAGTTGCACGAAGGTATGCACACAAGATTCCTTTCATCGTTAAGATTAATCATAACGAGCTCTTGACGCTGCCGAACAAGTTTGATCAGGTGCTTTTTGGCACAGTAAAAGAAGCACACAATCTTGGGGCAGTCGCCGTGGGCGCCACAATATATTTTGGTTCTGACGAATCTACGAGACAGATAACTGAAGTCAGTGAAGCCTTCGCGCAAGCGCACGAACTTGGCATGGCCTGCATCCTCTGGTGCTATCTGCGCAACCCGAAGTTCAAAACTCCTGAAGGCGATATGCACGCTTCCGCCGATCTCACCAGCCAGGCAAACCATCTTGGTGTGACTATTCAGGCTGATATCATTAAACAGAAGCTTCCCGAGCGAAACGGTGGTTACAAAGCGGTTGAGCAGGCTCTGGGTGGCTCTTACGGTAAGACGAGCAAGTTGGTTTATGAAAAGCTTACGAGTGAAAACCCAATCGACCTCGTCAGGTATCAGGTGGCCAACTGTTACATGGGTCGCTGTGGGCTGATTAATTCCGGTGGCGAGTCGAAGGGCGCGAGTGACCTCGCCGAAGCAGTTCGTACCGCCGTTATAAACAAACGCGGCGGCGGCACGGGTCTGATCTCCGGTCGCAAGGCCTTCCAGCGTCCAATGAGCGAAGGCGTGGAACTGCTGAACGCGATCCAGGACGTCTACCTGAGCGACGAAATCACTGTAGCGTAATTTTTGACCCGCACAATAGGTCCTATAAGTGCTATAGGACCTATATTTCCTCGCAATCCGCTTTCACCACGCGCTGCGTATAGTTAAAGCTTGCAACCTAAACGAGCACAAGAAGACGACGTGGAACTGTTGAAGGCGATTGCCGCGAGGGATGAGGCGGCCCTCGCACAACTCTACGATCGTTACCGCGTCATCCTGTTTGGACTCCTGATGCGTATATTGAATAACCGCGAGGAAGCGGAAGATGTCCTCCAGGAGGTTTTTCTGCAGGTTTGGCGTAAAGCGGAGGATTTTGACGATGAACGCGGACGTCCATTTACCTGGCTAGTGACGCTGGGACGCAGTCGCGGCATCGATCGCTTGCGGACGCTCGCATCCCGCGAACGGGTCGCAGAAGCCGGCGCTAGAGATGCGGTCGAAGAAATCTCCGACGCCGCGAGTGACGCCTTCAAATCAGAACAACGCGGACTCGTTAACAAAGCGCTCGCACAACTCCCCGACGAGCAAATGCGGCCACTGATGCTCGCCTACTTTGATGGTCTGACACAATCCGAAATCGCGTCGCGCCTGGGGGCGCCACTGGGAACAGTGAAGACTCGCATGCGCACGGGTTTGATAAATTTGCGCGAATTGCTGGCAGGTCAGGGAGAGAGTTTCGGGTTTTAGTAACAGGATGGCCCACGAAGATTACAAGGAGATGATTCCAGCGCGCGCGCTATTAGCGCTCGACGCGGCGGAAGAGCGTGCCTTGAACGAACATCTCGAAAATTGTTCTGAGTGTCGTCAGGAACTCAACGAGTGGCAGGCCACCGCAGCGGCTCTGGCGGTTGTGCCCGATCCTGTCGAACCGTCACCAAAAGTCCGTGAACGGATTTTGAGCGAAGTACGAAAAGAGCAATCAACACCGGAAATAGTTCCTTTCAGATCCACTCCACGAAACGTCTGGAGATCGTTTGGTTCGTTGGGTGCGATGGCTGCGGTTGTTCTGTTTACTGCGTTGATTGTTGGCCTGGTTGTCCTCTGGCGCGAGAACAACGCGATCAAAGATGAACTCGCGCACACAGAAGAGTTTGTAAAAGTGGCGACCACACCCGGCGCCAGAGTGAAGGAACTCAAAGGCGTTGATCTCGGCTCCGGCGCCACTGCGACTCTCGCGTACGACAAGACCGGTCAGGCATTGCTAATCGCCAATAAGCTTCCGAGTGTTCCCCAGGGCAAGGCTTATCAGTTGTGGTTCATTGTGGGAAAGAATCCTCCCATGCCAGGGAAAACATTTTCACCAGACTCGACGGGCAAAGGAGCGTTGAAGGATCAAATGCCGAAAGAAGCGCTCGACTCAGCGATCTTTGCAATCACCGTCGAGCCGCAGGGAGGAGTTTCTGCTCCTACGGGTCCGATTTATCTGCGCTCTTTCGAGGTCAACTAATTCCGCAAAAGCTGCTAAACTTCCCGCATCATGAGCGCGGGGAAGAAGCAGCCACCACCAGTCGATAACTCAGTCTCGGACTCAACCGGGCAGTATGATCTGCGTTTTGTTTTATGGCGGCAGTTCTGTGCGCAGTACCAGATTCCTGTCGATACCTTACCGAGTCAGTTGGATGACGATCAGAAGGAATTGTGGGAGGAGATGAAAGCTAAGAGATTGAGATAGTTTTACCCGCAGATCAGCGGAGATCTGCGTTTATCTGCGGCTAAAAATACCGTGTCAGAAACGGGTTAGTCAGTCGTTCCTCACCAATCGTTGTCACTGGTCCATGTCCTGAATAAACCTTCACGTCGTCATCGAGTGTCAGCAGTTTGTTCTTGATCGAGCTGAGCAATTGCTCAGTGGATCCGCCCGGTAAATCTGTCCGTCCGATCGATCCCGCGAACAAAACATCTCCGACGAAAACCACTTGTTCACGACGTTCATAAAACACAACATGACCAGGCGTGTGACCGGGGCAATGAAGCACCTCAAATTCGAGCGTGCCGACTGAATACTTCTCACCGTCAGTCCAATAATGATCAACTTTCGGCGGCGTTTCAAAAGCGAATCCCAATGCTGCCCATTGCGCTCGTGGGATACCAATCCACGCCGGTTGCTCGGGCAGTGCCTGGTACATAAACTCGTCGCCTTTATGCAGACTGATCTTTGCTTTTGGTTGCAGTTTCTTCAACGCCGCCACACCTCCGACGTGGTCGAGATGCGCATGCGTCAAGGCAATTGCCTGCAGCGTGAAACCGCGTCGCTCGAGCTTCTCGACGATTCGTTCTGCCTCGTCACCGGGATCGATGCAGATAGCTGTTTTGGTTTCTTCACAGCCGACGATACGAGTGTGCTGCTGAAATGCAGTCACTGTGATTTCTTCGATGATCATTATTTTTTGTGCTTACTACTTAGTGCTTTGTCCCTTTGTTTTCGTGCATCTAAGCCAGTAGCATATTACTGATTACAAGGAACAAAGAACAAAGTACTGCAATGCCATTAACCGCTCAATCTGCACCGCTCGCCGCTGTTCTCGACTCGATGACTACCGAAGGTGCGACCGAACTAACCGAACTTCTCGAGGGATTAGCGTTGAAGTGTTACGCCTGCGGCCATCGCTGTCTGATCAAATCAGGCAAGCGTGGAATTTGCAAAGTCCGGTTCAACGAAGGCGGACATCTGCGAGTGCCCACAAATTACGTCGCTGCGCTCGCCTGTGACCCGACTGAGAAAAAACCTTTCTTTCACGTGTTGCCTGGTTCCGATACCTTGACGTTTGGCATGCTGGGCTGTGATTTGCACTGCGCCTACTGCCAGAACTGGCTCACGTCTCAGGCGCTGCGTGACGATGCAGCCGGAACGAGTCCAAAAGTGGTTTCAGCCGAGCGCCTTGTGACGATGGCAAAAACCTACGGCGCCTCGATGATCGGCAGTAGTTATAACGAACCACTGATTACGGCAGAGTGGGCTGTCGATGTTTTCAAACGCGCCCGTCCTGAAGGATTCAGAACCGCGTTCATCTCCAACGGAAATGCAACGCCCCAGGTGCTCGACTATCTTCGTCCCTGGACGGATTGCTATAAGATCGATTTGAAATCGATGAACGATAAGAACTATCGGCAGCTGGGCGGAGTGGTTGATAACATCCTCGACACTGTAAAGATGGTCCACGAGCGTGGTTTTTGGGAAGAGATCGTGACGCTCGTTATTCCTGGTTTCAACGACTCCGAGACTGAATTACGTCGTGCGGCCGAGTTCATTGTCTCCGTCTCTCCCGACATTCCCTGGCATGTCACCGCATTTCATCAGGACTATCGCATGACTGAAAACTCAAACACGACCGCAGAACAACTAATGCGCGCCTGTGAGATTGGTCGTGAGGCCGGGTTGAATTACACCTATGCCGGAAATCTTCCGGGTAGAGTTGGGCGTTGGGAGAACACCTATTGCCCGTCGTGCGATCAGTTGCTGGTGGAACGTTTCGGTTATCTGATTCGGCAGGTCAACGTCACCAGGGAAGGTCGTTGTCCGAAGTGTTCAACGACCATCCCTGGCATTTGGAGTTAAGACACAAAAACCAGTTAAGGGGTTGGACTCGTCTTAGCTGCCGGTGAGGCAGAAGCAGGTGAGGGTGGTGGTGGAACTGAGGCTGCCGGACTTGGCGCTGCAGCGGCGGCTGCTGGATCTATCCTCACTGCCTGCGATGCTAAAACCTGCCACTTCCCATCCCGTTTTGCATAGACATCCAGAAAGCGATACTCACCGCTGATATTAATCGGTTTCTTCTGGCCGGGAACGGCATACTTTCCATTTTTGATGACGCTACGACCGGTAATAAACGCTGAATCCGCACTAATGACCGTCACTTTTGGATCCAGCATGTCGAAAGAGTCTGCCGTGATTCCTCCTGATTCGATAGTGCGTATTTCATCGGTCTTTGTTGCCGTTGTACCATCTGGATAAATGATCACGGCGTTGTCTGCGAGAAAGCCCTTAACCGCTTCGGCATTGTGTGTTTTAGAGGCATTGGCCCACTCACGCTCAATCCTTATCAATTCGGCCTCAATTGCTGCGGCATCAAACGTCTCCTTAACGGGAGTCGAACTCGCTGCGGCGAGATTGCGATTTGTATCGACTGCCGGCTGGCATCCATTTAGAACCAGGAGGGTAAGACCTGCCAGCAACGCGAGTGTGCTTCTTTTCATTAAATGAGCTCCTTGTCACGACGGGGTTATGGGACCATCCAAAAGCACTCAGCTTCTACGATAAACATCGTTGGGAGTCAACTTTTTTTCGGAGGCCGTCAGACATTGACATCCCCGGTTCTTAGGATTATTTTTCCCGGCAGATAAACAAACCCGGGGCAGGACGAGGCCAAAAATTTACCTGTTCCGGCGGTATTTTCCTTCCTGTTTGTTCGTGAACACGTAATTTGTGGAAAGGAGTAACCATGACTCGCTTTTTGAGATCCTCAAAATTCTGGTTACCAGGCCGTGCTTTGCTTGTAGTGATCAGTCTTTCACTTGCCGGAGCCGCGTTAGCTCAAACCGCTCAAAAGCGTCTCGCCACAGGAGGCGCCGAAGAACCGGTCTTTCATGACTATCGTGGAGTGAAACTCGGCTGGCTGGCCGATGATGTACGCAAGAAACTTGGTGATCCCGCCAATAAGGCAGACGATCAGGATTACTATGAGTTCGGTCAAAACGAAAGAGCGCAGGTCTACTACGACAAAGCGACCCGCGAGGTCACGGCCATCTCAGTAGACTTTATAGGAACCGGAACAGGAGTTCTGACGCCGCAACAGGTGTTTGGCGCAGACTTCGAAACAAAATCTGACGGCTCGAAGTCGAAACTGGTCAGATACCCGAAAGCCGGTTACTGGGTTTCATATAGCCGGACCGCGGGCGATAATCCGATCATCTCCGTGACGATGCAAAAACTTCCGCCGCAGTGAGCCTCGCAAAGAACATCAAGGACAGGGCTCTTTTCGAAGGATTCAACAAGGTCGGAATTGTTCGCGCCGAGTCGCTTGACGATGAAGGGCGTCGTTTAAGCGAGTGGCTGGCGCGTGGCCATCATGGCGAAATGAGCTGGATGGCCCGCGATGTCCACAAGCGCATCAGTCCACAAGAAATTTTTCCACCAGCGCGCGCAGTTGTGGTTGTTGCGCTCAACTACTTCACTCCTCACCAGCACCAGGAGGATCCTGCAACCGGAAAAATCTCCCGATACGCGTGGGGCGACGACTATCACGATGTAGTGAAAGAAAAACTATGGTCGCTGCTTTCGTGGATTAAAGAAAGAGAGCCACGAGCTGAGGGAAAGATCTGCGTCGATATTCAACCGACAATGGATAAAGCCTGGGCCGTGCGTGCCGGATTGGGTTGGCTTGGTAAACACTCGAATGTGATTACTCCTGAATTTGGTTCGTGGGTCTTCATTGGGGAGTTGTTTCTTAACCTGGAACTTGATCCCGATACTGAGCTGATGGAAGACCACTGTGGCAGCTGCACACTTTGTATCGATGCGTGTCCGACCGATGCGATTACCGAACCTTATGTGGTCGATTCTACGAGGTGTATCTCCTACGCAACCATCGAACTACGCGCGCCTGAATTGCCCAGTGAAATTCAGAAAAATGTTTCCGGCTGGTTGTACGGGTGCGACATCTGTCAGGATGTTTGCCCGTGGAACCGTTTTGAGGGTGCTACCGACGAGCGACGGTTCGAACCGCGCACGGGGAACGTCAACGCTAACCTGCGCGATATTATGGACCTCACGCCGGAAGTTTATGCCGTACGTTTCCGTGGAAGTGCGATGAAGCGCGCAAAACTCACCGGCCTTCAGCGCAATGCTCGTGCTTTGACACAATAGAATTTTGATCTGCCGCCCCTACAGTAGCCATGATCGGACCTTATCACCCCTTTGCGCCTTGACGTTAGAACTGTTTAGATCGAGTCGATGCCAAATGAACCCCGTAACCCCGCCTTTGCGGAAGAAATCAGGAAAAGTTTCTCGAAACAAACAATGATGGGCCTCATCGGCGCTGAACTGAGCCGAGTTGAACCCGGAGTTGTTGAGATAGCGTTGCCGTATCGTGCTGACCTGGCCCAACAGCATGGCTATCTCCATGCAGGCGTTGTGGCGACGATCGCCGACTCAGCTTGCGGATATGCGGCGTACACTTTAATGCCGCCTGACTCTGAGGTTTTGAGTGTCGAGTTCAAAGTCAACCTCCTGCGGCCGGCAAAGGGCAAGCAGTTTTTAGCCGTCGCCGAAGTCGTTAAGTCTGGAAAAACGCTCACGGTGGTTCGTGCCGATGTGTTTGGAATTGACGCCGAAAGCAAACGTGAACTCGTGGCTACTATGCTGGCTACGATGATATGTTTGTCGAAATAAATGTGTCTGATTCACTCCATCGGCGGCGCCTTCACAAAACAACCTGAAGAACTGAATTCCAAACTCAGTGCAGCATCATCCGACCTCATCAAGCGCGCTTTCGAGCGTGTAGATCCTGAAAAACTGATCGATCATCACGTTCACATCGCCGGGCTCGGTGTGGGTGGAACGAGAACTTTTGTGAATCCGAAGATGCTGACCTGGCGCCATCCGTTTCACCGGATAAAGTTGAAAGTTTACATGAGTTCGGCAGGGGTCTCTGACGAGGAGAACGCCGATCCGCAAGCAGCAGCCAGACTGGCTGACCTGGTGAAGAGCATCAGGGGTCACGGTAAACATCGCCTGCTCGCCTTTGACAAACACTATCGCAAAGATGGTTCAGTCAATCTCGAGAAGACCGAGTTTTATGTTCCAAATGAGTATGTCTTCGAGTTGGCCGAGCGACACCCCGATCTGTTTGTCCCAAACATTTCCGTCAATCCTTACAGACCCGACGCCATTGCTGAACTCGAGAAGTGGGCCCGGCGCGGGGCGCGTATCGTGAAGTGGTTGCCCAACGCGATGGGGATCGATCCGTCCGATCCAAAGTGCGATCCGTTTTACCAGAAGATGAAGGAGCTCGATCTCATCCTGCTGAGTCATGGTGGCGAAGAGAAGGCGGTTGAAGCTGAGGAGGATCAGAAGCTGGGAAATCCTTTGTTGCTTCGGCGAGCTTTGGACAATGGTGTGAAAGTGATCGTTGCGCACTGTGCCGGACTCGGTTCAAACGAAGATCTGGACACTAAAGATCGGCGACAGGTTGACAATTTTGATCTGTTTCTGCGGTTGATGGATGAGAAACGATACGACGGACTTGTCTTTGGCGAGATCTCTGCCATGACGCAATTCAACCGTTCGGGAAAACCTCTACGCACGATGCTTGCGCGTGAGGATCTGCATGAGCGGCTGGTGAACGGCAGCGATTATCCGCTGCCCGCGGTAAATCTTTTGATTAGAACTCGTCCGCTCGTGAAGCAGGGTTATATTAACAACTCCGAAGCGGAATCGCTGAAAGAGATCTACGATTACAACCCACTTCTCTTTGACTTTGTTCTAAAACGCACCCTCAAACTCCCCGGTACTTCGCGCGCTTTCCCCGCTTCTATATTCATGGTGAATCACGCCCTCCGCGCCTAAAATCCGTTCCCAATCCGCGTAGATCTGTGACCCTGCTTTTAATAGGATATGCACCACTGTATGATTGCTGCGTGTTAACCGATTCCTACAACCGGCCCATCCGCGATTTGCGTGTCTCGCTGACGGATCGCTGTAACTTCCGTTGTTTCTACTGCCTGCCGCACGGTGAACCACCCATCGCGCCCAAAGAGCAAATGCTTTCGTACGAAGAGATTGATTACATTTGCGAGATATTCGTGTCTCTGGGCATTGAAAAGCTGCGGCTGACCGGCGGCGAACCGATGCTGCGTCGCGACATTGAAACTATCATCCGAAAACTTTCAAGGTTGAAGAGCTCCGGGCTTCGCGACCTCGCTCTCACTACTAATGGCTACTATCTGCCGGATCGCGCGCAGAGTTTGAAGGAAGCCGGACTAGATCGTGTCACGATTAGTCTCGACAGTTTGAAGCGTGATGTTTTCAAGCGAATGACCGGCGTCGACGTTTTGGATAAGGTGCTGGCCGGCATCGACGCGGCGAAGAAAGCGGGACTTGAGCCGATAAAGATCAACGCGGTGATCGTGCGCGGGCATAATGAAGACGAGGTTGCCGACTTCGCGGCGTTTGCGCGTGAGTACGATGTGAAGATGCGGTTTATCGAATTCATGCCGCTCGATTCGGGACATGAATGGTCGCGTGATGATGTTGTTCCCGGCAAAGAAATTCGCGAGCGGATCAGTGAGCGCTTTCCGCTCGTGCGTGTGGACGTTGCGAGGGGTTCCGACACGTCGTCGCGCTATCGTTTTGCCGATGGCGCGCCAGGTGAGATTGGAATTATCGCGCCAGTTTCAGAACCGTTCTGCGGAGCTTGTTCGCGGATAAGATTGACTGCCGATGGTCAGATTCGCACCTGTTTGTTTTCGACAATCGAGCATTCGTTGCGCGACGTGGTTCGTAGCGGAGCAACGCGAGCAGAGATTATTGATTACATTCATTCAGTGATACTGAAAAAGGAACCTCGACACTTCATCAACGATCCCGGTTTCGTCGCGCCCTCACGCACGATGAGTTTTATCGGCGGGTAGCAATTTTGCCGGAGTGAAAGCTGGAATTATCACGCTTAATTCAATACTCACAGAGCACCTATGAGCACTAAAGTCGAAGCCACAATCGAAGATCTCTACAAGGTCGAGGGCAAGGCTGAGCTCGTCAACGGAGAAATAATCCTCATGTCTCCAACAGGCATTCTCCCGGGCTATGCGGGAGATGAAATATTTTCCTCACTACGCGAATACAGTAAACGCCGGAGGTTTGGATTTGCCGTCGGCGACAACAAAGCCTTTGTGGTGAACCTTCCTCATCGCAAGTCTTTCAGCCCGGACGCAGCTTTCTGCGTCGGTCCGATTACGATGAAATTTTTTGAAGGCGCGCCGTTGTTCGCAGTCGAAGTTCGTAGCGAGAATGATTATGGGCCACGTGCAGAACGAGCTATGGCAAAGAAGCGTGCTGATTACTTTGCTGCAGGAACGCTCGTTGTTTGGGATGTGGATTTGTTGAATGACGATGTAGTGCGAGTTTATCGAGCCAGTGATCCGGAGAGGGCAAAGGTCTATCGGCGCGGCGAAACTGCTGAAGCTGAGCCGGCTGTGCCCGAATGGACTATGCCAGTCGACGAACTGTTTCCGGAGTAATGATTACTCCTTCTTGAGCGATCGATTCACACTGAGTACAATCACCTCACAAGATTGAGAACACTCACAGAGCACCTATGAGCACTAAAGTCGAAGCCACAATTGAAGATCTCTACAAGGTCGAGGGCAAGGCTGAGCTCGTCAACGGAGAAATAATCCTCATGTCTCCAACAGGCGGTTTCCCGAACTATGCAGCGGGAGAAATATTTTCCTCACTACGCGAATACAGCAAACGACAAAAGCACGGGCGTGCGGTAACTGATAACGCCGCATTTGTGGTAAATCTTCCGCATCGTAAATCATTCAGTCCTGATGCTGCGTACGTTGTCGGATCAGATCCCGGAATGAAATTTTTTGAAGGGGCGCCGTTGTTCGCAGCCGAAGTCCGCAGCGAAGGTGAATATGGGCCACGTGCAGAACGAGCTATGGCAAAGAAGCGTGCTGATTATTTCGCCGCCGGAACGCTCGTTGTTTGGGATGTGGATTTGTTAGGCGCCGATGTAGTGCGAGTTTATCGAGCCAGTGATCCGGAGACGGCGACGATCTATCGGCGCGGCGAAACTGCTGAAGCTGAGCCGGCAGTGCCGGAATGGACGATGGCGGTTGATGACCTTTTCCCCACCGAATAGACGATCGGATTACACCTTCACACCCTGGTCGATCTCCTTTACCGCCCTCAACCCTGACGAAAGCGCCCCTTGCATCCACGACGAATATGTTGACAGGTGTTCACCAGCGAAATGGATTCGCTCACCAGGTGCAACTGCGGTAAAGAATTCACTCAACCCAACATAGGCCCAGGCTCCTCGAGACCACTCATCGTCCATCCAACACTTCGTAGCGCCGCGCTCGAAATTTTCCCTCAGACCACCGAAAATTCCGTCTAACTGTGTCAACGTGGTGGCAATGCGCTCATTCTCTTTTAGTCGTGTGATTTTCTCCGCCTCGCCCGGCCTCGCGTAAGTCATCAAAATTCCGCGTGGCCCAGGCTGGCTCCACGTCGGCTGCCAGATCTCGATCGCGCCTCTTGTAAACGCGAACCCATTAAATCCCTTCTCTTCCCAGAACCGGTTTCGAGTTTGCAGGTAAACACGCGAGACTGCGTCATAGTGCGTGTTCTTAATCACGTCGCGCTTGCGCTCGGACAGCCCCGGTAAATCAACATTCCGTAGCACGGAAAACGGAATCGTGCACAAAACCTTGTCTGCCGTCAGTGTTTGTTGTTGCCCTGCCTTAACGAACACGACACGCGCCTGATTTGCATCCTGATCGATTCTGACGACAGCCGAGCCGTAATGAATCTTCTCACCGAGTCTTTGCGCAAACGCCTTTGGGAGCTGATCAGTGCCACCAACGATCTTGCGCCAGCGCTCTGGATTCCCACCCAATTCTCCGCCGTAATTCTGCGTCATCGCGTCAGTGAACCCGTCGATCGGAACTTCCTCTCTGCTCCCGCGATCGAATCTCACTGCATTGAGCCGGCTGGGATAAAAAGGCTCGAGGGGAAGCGCAAACTCGCTCACGTACTTCAGTGTGAGGTCGTGATTGTCAGGAATGCGCGCTGCGCCTTCCTCTGCGAAGAGTCCGTCGGAAAACGGCTCACGCAATGTGTGCACCCGTCCACCCGGTCGCGTGCGCGCTTCGAGAACAGTGACATCGTGTCCGGCTTTTGAGAGTTCGTAAGCAGAAACAAGCCCGGCCATTCCGGCGCCCAGGATGAGCACCTTTTTGGCCGGGCCAGTTAATACTACGTTAGTGACCGCACCAGACAATCGCGACTGATTCAGTCCGGCTGCGACAACTGCAATTGCGCTTCGCCTTAAGAATTGACGGCGAGTTATAGCCAATCTATCGTCCTCTGCGTCTTGACGTCTTCCTCCGTGGTTTTGTCGTCTTTGCCGGAGGTTCTTTTGTCTGAGCTTCAGTACGCACAGCGGGTGTCGCAGGTTGCGAACTTGCGTCCTCAGCAGGTTTCGGTGGCATGTCAGCTTTGGAAAACCGCGGTAACAGATCGTCACGCATAGCCAGTTGATAAACTGCCCAGGCGACTACCATCGCATCCTTCTTCACGTCGTCTTCGAGAATTCGTTCGTAAGTATCGAGATTCGTGTGCCATGTGTAAGAGTTATACTCAATTGGATCCTGGCCCATGCCAATACCGGGCAGACCCGCCTGGCTGAACGATGTGTTGTCGGAACCGCCAAGCCTTCGGCCGCGAGAAGTGACGGCCCCTACGACTCCGTCGGTTTTGAATGGCTCAAGAATATCTCGAAGAATGCTCGCGGCTTCGGGTGGTCCAAACACCGACGCGCCACGCACACGTCCCGTGCCGGAGTCGATGTTGAAGTAACCGCCAAACTTCTCATAACCCGGCTTTGGATCTTCAAACGAGCCGAAATGTTCTTTAACGTAAGCTTGCGAACCAAGCAAACCCTGTTCTTCACCACTCCACAACGCAACACGAATCGTGCGACGCGGCTTAACTCCAAGCGTTTTCAGAATTCGAGCTGCTTCCATCATGATGGTGCAGCCGATAGCGTTGTCTGTGGCGCCGGTTGCGGCGTGCCACGAATCAAGGTGACCTCCGAGCATGATCACTTCGTCGGCCTTGTCACTACCACGAATCTCACCAATCGTGTTGTAGGACGTCGCGCCTTCGGGATAAACGCGATTCACGATATTGAATTCGAGAACGACTTCAGTCCCATCATTTAGAATACGGCTGATACGCCCGAAGTCTTCATTGCTCATCACGACCGTTGGAATAGCTTTGCTAACGTCGAATGTCTGGTTGTTGAAGGCACGTATCTGTCGAAACTCTCGGCCAGCGTCGTTAACCCTGACTTCCGCGCCATTCGCTTTCAGGAAGGCATCGAGTTGTTCGTTTAGTTGACGATTCGTTAACGGGCGTGGCGCATTGGGCGCGGGAGTCGGCGTTGGCGAAGGCGTCGGAAAGGCGAATGGACGCGCGTTTGGTCCAAAACGCTGCTGCGCCTGTTCATCGCTGGTTCGCTTGGCTGGAGGGTTCAGGTTAACTGGTATCGACGCGGGTTTCCCAACGAGCACAATCTTCCCACGTACCTTTGTTTTGTGATTATTCAGAAAGATATTCAACTGTTCCTGCGAGGGACGTTCGGGAAGAATCAACTGATACGCCTTTGCCTGGACCGTTCCTTTTGTGCTCGGAGTCCATGCGAGCACTTCACACACAAGCGGATCCTTCACCGGTGAAATGAGATGGGCGGTCAAGCGTTCGTTCAGCCAGCCGGGATGTTTGAAGTCCCAGGGTTCGAGATGAGCGTTTTCAAGGCCCCACGCCGTCATCTGTTTGACCGCCCATTCAGCGGCGGCCTTGTGATTCGGTGAACCCGTGAGCCGTGGACCATAGACGTCCGTAAACATGTGCATTGTTTTCATGATTTGCGAACGTTCCATCGCTTCTTTGCGGATGTGGCTCAACATATCGCCGCTGCCATTTTGGGCAGCGACAGGGATCGAGAGCAGCGATAGGATCAGTGAAAGGGCGACAACGCGTCGTTTCAGCATCTTGTATCTCCGGGAGATCGGTTGGGTTGGATTACCAGCGTCGGAGATTATAGACTACAAGTGTACCAATCGGAGAATGTGAAAATATGAGCGCCGGAATCAAACTAACCGAAAGCGAACCTTCAGCCAACAGTTCATTACCAAACTCTCGTCGCGTCTACGTCGACGGCAAATTGCCAGGCGTAAGAGTGCCGTTTCGTGAGATTGCGCAAAGCCCGACGCGGAATTTTGATGGCACGCTGGTCACAAATCCATCCGTTCGTGTTTACGATACCAGTGGACCGTGGGGTGATCCTGATCTCGGTTCCAATGCCCGTGAAGGATTGCCGCAGCTGAGGCGCAATTGGATTGTGGGGCGCGACGACATCGAAGAATATGAGGGACGTGAAGCAAGACCGATTGACGACGGCTATCTAACCTTCGATGCAGCGGACCGCGCGCGAATAAAAGACGTCGGCAGGCTGGAAGACTTTCCTTTGATGCGACGGGTAGTGCTGCGTGCGAAGCCCGGTGCGTGTGTGACGCAACTCCATTATGCGCGGCGTGGAATCATTACTCCGGAGATGGAGTTCATTGCAATACGTGAGAATCTCGGACGCGAGGCGGCGTGGGACAGTGGTGACGCACCACGTGACTCATTATCACATCAGCACAAAGGCCAGTCATTCGGAGCTGGTATTCCGCATTTTGTCACTCCTGAATTCGTGCGCTCGGAAGTCGCGCGCGGCCGCGCGATCATTCCGGCTAACATCAATCATCCTGAATCAGAGCCGATGATCATTGGCCGCAACTTTCTCGTCAAGATCAATGCCAACATCGGAAACTCAGCAGTCGCTTCGTCAATTGAGGAGGAAGTCGACAAGATGCGCTGGTCCATTCATTGCGGGTCTGACACAGTGATGGATCTTTCGACCGGAAAGAATATTCACGCCACTCGTGAGTGGATCATTCGCAACTCCCCGGTACCGATCGGTACGGTGCCGATTTACCAGGCGCTGGAGAAAGTTGGCGGCAAGGCTGAAGAACTTACGTGGGAGATCTTTCGCGACACGCTTCTCGAACAAGCGGAGCAGGGCGTCGACTATTTCACGATTCATGCCGGAGTGCGGCTCCCATATATTCCTTTGACTGCACGACGCACGACGGGAATCGTGAGTCGCGGCGGCTCGATCATGGCCAAGTGGTGCCTGGCCCATCACGAGGAGAGTTTTCTCTACACTCACTTTCGGGAAATCTGCGAAATCATGGCGACTTATGATGTTTCGTTCTCTCTTGGCGACGGTTTGCGTCCCGGATCGATCGCGGATGCGAACGACGAAGCGCAGTTTGCGGAGCTCGAAACTTTAGGCGAGTTGACGAAGATTGCCTGGGAAAACGATTGTCAGGTGATGATCGAAGGGCCCGGTCACGTGCCGATGCAGTTGATCAAAGAAAACATGGACAAGCAACTCGAGACTTGTCAGGAGGCGCCGTTCTACACGCTTGGACCACTCACTACCGACATCGCCCCGGGTTACGATCACATTACATCAGCAATTGGTGCTGCGATGATTGGCTGGTTTGGAACGGCGATGCTTTGTTACGTGACACCAAAAGAGCACCTCGGACTGCCGAATAAGAAAGACGTCAAAGACGGAGTGATTGCCTACAAGCTCGCTGCGCATGCGGCTGATCTGGCGAAGGGACATCCGGGCGCGCAGTATCGTGACAATGCATTATCGAAAGCGCGTTTTGAGTTTCGTTGGGAAGATCAGTTTAATCTTTCGCTCGATCCGGAGGTGGCGCGAGAATATCACGATGAGACACTACCGCAGGAAGGCGCGAAGCTCGCGCATTTCTGTTCGATGTGCGGCCCGCATTTTTGTTCGATGAAGATCACACAGGATGTGCGGGAGTATGCAGCGCAGAAGCAGGTTGATGAATCTAAAGCACTGGCCGTAGGGCTCAACGAGAAGGCGGAGGAGTTTAGGAATCAAGGCGGGGAGATTTACATGAGGCTTCAGCGAGTCGAGTCGGAGATGCTCACATTAGTTGGTTATGACGCCAAGGCCCAGTTACTGGAAGTTGTTTTCAACACGGGCGACAAGTATCAGTACAAAGATGTGCCGGCGTCAGAGTACGAGGGATTGATGAGTGCCGATTCGATCGGGCAATACATGCACAAACACATCATCGATCACTATGATTACGAACGGATCAGTTAACCACAGATTACACAGATAAAATCCGGATTTAATCCGTGTTCATCCGTGGCTAATTAATCCACCAATCCGGCTTTGCGTTGCATCTCTTTGATAGTCTCGGGGATGAAAGAGGTGATCTGATAGGTTTCCTCACGCCCATCAGCATAAGTCTGGTACAGGTTGAAATCAGGCAGTGAGAGACAGCTCAAAGGAGACTGGTGGTTATAGCCTGTGTCGAGGCCAATGGCGCTGTGGGAGATGTAGATACCATGACGTCCGAGGCGGCCTCGCAACGGCAGAAGAGGCGTTGGCGTATGCCCGAAGACACAGGGTTTGCCCCGATAGTTCTTGTAAAAATCCATATCGCGCATCCACAGCAGCGCCATGGGTGAACTATCACGCGGATGTTTGCCCTCGTCGAGACCAGCGTGAACGTAGATCGCGAACTCGTCTTCGTGGTAAAAGGGCAACTCCTCCAGAAATGCGAGCTGCTCTGACGGAAACGACCGCGCGAATAGTTCCCGCATTTCCTGCAGATCTTTTTCACTATCAACCTTGATCGACTGCCCGGTGTATTGCTCAAACGTTCGTTCGCCACCAACTACCGGAGTCAGCCAAAGGTTGCTGTGCCCGTCAAGAAAATCCATCAACATCTGTTCATGATTTCCTCGCAGACAGATAACTCGTTCCGGATTCTCCTGACAGAGGTTCATAACGTGTGAGACGCAGCCAGGCGCGTCTGCGCCACGATCGATCAAGTCACCCAGCAGAACCAACGTGTCTGTGTCGGAATCTCGCGGCAGCATGTCGAGCAGGTTGAGGAGCTGCGCGCACCGACCATGTATGTCACCCACCACAAATGTTCTCATTCAGATTGTTCCCCGGGTTGCTCGCGTTGGCTCTTGATGCGATTCATCAATTCGACGAAACGTGGATCCTCGTGCATATCAGCCCAGTTTGAATCAGATTCGAACCAGGCGTAATTCTCGTTACCGAGGCTGATGGCTGTCTCCAACCATCTTAGAGCTTCCACCTGACGTCCTTGCAAGAGGTAAGCGGATGCGAGCCAGTAAGATATATCGTAATCAGCCTCAGCCACCTGTCTGACTTTGGGCGTCAGTTGTTCATTAGCTTTGGTGTGCTGGCCCTGAGCGCTCAAACAGATTGCCAGAATCGGTCTCACGCCGTCGATCTGCGGATGTCGTTGTAGCACCTGTTGCAGAATCTTGACGGCCTCGTCGACCTCACCCTTGTAATAAAGAACACGCGCGCGAAAAACCAGAATTAGAGGATGTTCAGGTTCCACTTCCGCGCCCTGATCGAGCTCGCGGAGTGCCTGCGGGTACTCGCGCTGGTACATGAAAATACGAGCGCGGTTATAACTTGCCAGCACTCGTTCACCCGGATTCAGCCGGACCATGCGATCGAAACTACGCAAAGCCTTTTCGTATTCACCATCAAGGCGCGCCACCACGCCTCGTACAAAATGCACACCCGGATCGTTTGGATACTCATCACGCAGTAAGTCAACTGCGTTGCGAGCCTTTTGCTTCTGGCCTCCGGTGAGATAGATGAAGACCATGTGCATGCGTGCTTCGAGTAGACGCGGATCGAGCGTCAACGCTCTACGAAAAGCGTTCTTCGCTTTCTCATGATCACCTGCCTGGCCCAGGCCTTTTAGAACCCGATTGACGTAACAACTACCCAGCGCGGAATAAGCGAGCGCAAAGTCTGGATCGATTTCGATAGCGCGACGGAAGTGTTCAATTGCCGAGTCGAGATGTTCGCGTTCGATTGTGTGATAGATGAACGATGCCAGGCAGTCGCGTCCTCGTAGATATTCTTCAGACGCTGCCGCATCTGCGGTTGTCTTTCTGGCCAGTTCGACTTTCTCGTCGGGGCTTAACTCGAGCCGTAAACCTTCGACGATGCGCTGCACGATTGTGTCCTGGACGCCAATGATGTCGCTGGCATCGGCATCGATTCGTTCACTCCAGAGGATTTCGCTGGTGCGGACGTCGAGTAGTTGCGCCGTAACGCGCAACCGATCCCCAGCGCTGAGAAAAGTCGCGGTAAGAATCGCATCGACGCTGAGTTCACGTCCCGCTTCCGCGGCGTCAACCGCCTTGTTCTGGTATTTAACGATCACTGACGATGGTCGCACCACGAGTGAACGCACACGGGCCAGCTCGGTTATCACGGCGTCCGCGAGAGAAAACTGGTAGAAGTCGATCTCGCGATCGTTGCCGACGTTCTTGAACGGAAGTATCGCAACGCTTTTTCGTTCTCGATCGCCGAGACTCGTCATCGCTGGCTGGACGTCGCCACTGCGTCCACCAGACTTCGCGCTCGCCGAACTCTCAGCACTCTTCGAGCCCGTTAGCCAGCGCAGTGCGCGCGTCACGGGGCTCTGTTGTTTTAGATGTTTTGGCGCTACCGGTGTCGTCGCCTCGTCGATACCAGGCAATGAATCGGTCCCCAACTCACGAATGATCGAGCGAAGGTCGTCAGCAAAGTGCGAGATCTTTTGATAACGATTACGTGGATCTTTTGCGAGCGCTTTATCGAGGACCGCTTGTAACCGCACGGGAACCAGACCCGGTCTCATTTTCGACAACGGCGCTGGCTCGTTGTTTAGAACTGCATGCCGCACTTCGATAGCAGTTTGACCCTGAAATGGCCACGTTCCGGTCAGCATCTCGTAAAGCAGCACGCCGGTGGAAAAGATATCTGCGCGCGAGTCAACGCGATCACCCCGCGCTTGTTCTGGTGCGGCGTACGTTGCTGTGCCATAGGGGACGCCAACTTCAGTTATCTCAGTATGGTGAATTCCCGACGTGCGGGCCGCGTCGTCATCGAGAAGTTTTGCAAGGCCGAAATCCAGTATCTTCACTTGCCCGCTTGGCGTAACCATGACATTGCCGGCCTTGATGTCACGATGAATAATCCCGCGAGCGTGCGCGGCAGCGAGAGCATCGGCTGTTTGCAGCGCGATCGATAAGGCACTCTCGAGTGACAGAGGGCGACCATTGACGAGTTGCCTCACATTTCGCCCTTCGATGTACTGCATCGCAATAAAGTGAATGCCGTTAATCTCGTCAAGGTCGAAAATGGTGCAAATGTTGGGATGGTCGAGAGCGGAAGCAAGCTTCGCTTCGCGTTCAAAACGTTTGAGATTGGCTTCGCGGGCGGTTAACTCAGCAGGCAGGACCTTGATGACAAGCGTGCGGCCCAGCTTCGAATCAACAGCTTTATAGACGGCTCCCTGTCCGCCCTCACCGAGCTTCTCCAGAATCTTAAAAGTCCCCAGCGTTGAACCGATCATTTAACCAAATGAAATAGGTCCTATAGGATTTATAGGACCTATTTTCGCAGAGCAGACGAAAACAGCCAATCCAGCTAATCAGCAACGCCCATTTGCCAGAGCATGAACGCGTAGTCAAACGCTGTTTCGCGCAGCGCGTCGTAGCGTCCGGAAGAGCCGCCGTGGCCCGCGCCGAAGTTTACCTTCAAGAGCAGCGGGTTTTTATCAGTCTTCATTGTACGGAGTTTTGCGACAAGCTTTGTGCCTTCCCAGTACGGCACCTGGCTGTCGTTTACAGAAACCTTCACGAGCATCGCCGGGTAATCCTTCTTTGCGATGTTGTCGTAAGGCGAGTAGGTCTTCATGTAATCAAATGCGGCCTTCTCGTTTGGATTGCCCCACTCGATGTACTCACTGGTCGTCAGCGGCAGGCTCGCATCAAGCATGGTGTTCAGCACATCCACGAAAGGAACTTGCGAAACAACTGCTTTGAAAAGATCGGGCCGCAGGTTGGAAACTACACCCATTAGCAGACCGCCGGCACTACCACCCTGAATCACCAGTCGATCCTTTGACGTGTACTTCATCTTGATCAGCGTTTCGGCGCAGGCGATGAAGTCTGTGAACGTATTCATCTTGTTCATCATCCTGCCCGCCTGACGCCATTCTTCGCCCAGTTCACCACCACCGCGAATGTGTCCGATGACGAAGATCACGCCGCGATCGAGAAGACTCAGTCGCGTTGACGAGAACGTCGGCGGAATTGAGGCGCCGTACGATCCGTATCCATAAAGTAACAACGGTGCAGAACCGTCCAACTTCACGCCTTTTCGGTATACCATCGACATCGGAATCTTCGTTCCATCTGATGCGGTCGCGAAAACTCGCTCAGATTGATAATTGTTCCGATCGAATCCTCCCGGCACCTCCGTCTGCTTTAGCAATGTCGCCTTGCCGGTATTCATGTCGTAATCAAATACCGAGTTCGGCGTGACAAGCGAGTTGTAGCTGTACCTGACTACGCTCGTATTGAACTCGCGATTTGCGGATAGTCCCGCAGCGTAAACCGGCTCGGGAAACTTTATACGATGTCGCTTATTGGACCTGAAGTCGATTACTTCGAGCTGTTGTAAACCGTCTTCCCATTCGGACAACACGGCGTGATCGGCAAAGAGACTGACATCGTCGACTTTCACCGCGGGTCTATGTGCGACGAACTCTTTCCAATTCTTTTCTGAAGGATCGTTGACCGGGGCCGTGACCACTCGGAAATTCTTTGCGCCCCTGTTCGTGCGGATGTAGAAGAGGTTGTTGCGATAATCGACGTCGTACTCGTGCTCCGGCTGTCGTGGCAGCACAATCTTGAACGTTCCGTTCGGGTCGTCTGCTCGCAGATAGCGCGACTCGGTTGAGGTTTTGCTGAAGGCCTGGAGCATGATGATCGCCTTGTCGCGCGTGCGACCAACTCCAATATCAAAGAGCTCATCCTTCTCGTCGTAAACGAGGTCGCTCTTATCGGTTCCCAGTACGTGCCGGAAAAACTTGTCGCTTCGTTTGGTAACCGCATCTTCAGTGACGTAGAAGAGTGTTTTGTTGTCGTTGGCCCAGGCGAGGCTGGTAACACGTTCCATCCGATCCGGTAAAAGTTGGCCGGTTCGCAAGTCTTTAAACTGCAATGCGTATTGTCGATAGCCAGTATTGTCGGTGCTGTAGGCCAGCAGGTTTCCATCATCGCTCGGAAGAAAGGCGCCGACGCTCATGAACTTCTGGCCCTTGGCCATTTCATTCACGTCGAGCAGGATTTCTTCTGGCGCTTCGAGATTGCCTTTCTTGCGGCAGAAGATTGGATACTGTTTACCTTCCTCGGTGCGCGTGTAGTAGAAGTGATTTCCCATGCGATAGGGGACGTTGGTGTCAGTCTGTTTTATATGACTGAGCATCTCGTTGTAGAGCTTCTCCTGCAGCGCTGTGGTGTGCTTCATCAAGTTGTTTGCGTACTCATCTTCAGCTTTGAGATGCGACATCACCGCGGGATTCGCTTTTTCGCGAAGCCAGAAGTAGTCGTCGACAATAGTTACGCCGTGAATATTCGTCGTCTTTGTTTTCTTCTCTGCCATTGGTGGTTGAGGCGCGCCCGTTCCTCCATTTGACTGGGCTAAGACTTCGCTACTGTTTGGGAAAACGCATAGAACAAAGAGCAACAGCAGAAAAAGCAAACGGGATTGGTTTCGCATGCAGCACCTTCCTCATAAATACAAGTCAACTAAGGGGAGACAGCGTTTGCTAAAACAGCCGGCACACGGCCGGCTAATCGTGAACAGTTCAACCTTTGGGTGGGTTGCCCCAACCGGAACCGAGATACTTTCCATTCTCGACGATGCACGGAACAGTTGGATCACCGTCCGAATAAGAAAACATTTCCGCGCGTCGTGTTTTGTCGTTCTGCGCATCGTAGTCGATAAACGGAATGCCCTTCGAGTTGTAGTAGTCGCGCGCCTGCTGACAATAGGGACAGCCGGGCTTTGTGTAGATTACTAAGGCCAAATCTTATACCCCCGCGAATTCGCAGCCGGCGAGCGTATGAGTGCCGGCGCCGATAATGTACAAATTTGAGCAGGTTGCGATTATACTTCCGCTGCCTATGACTGAACAAAGCGCAGGGAGCGGTAGCTTCGACGAGGGCGCAACGGATCTGCTCGATCCTTATGAGAAACTCATCAATCTTGAAATAATGGGCAGAAAAGTGAGCGTTCCTGAAAAGAATCGCCTGCTGCGCTGCTTTCAATATCTCTCCATAAACACCATTTCCTATGGCGACTTCTGCTGGAATGGCGAATGTACAAACTGCCAGATCTGGTATCACCTGAAGGGCCAGGACGAACAGAACGACAGACCAGCTTTATCCTGCCGGCTGGAATGTGAAGAAGGAATGGTTATCACAAAACTGAGTCAGTTTATTGAGCTGGAAGGAATTACGAAGTAAAAAACTCTGTGCAACACAAGAGGTTGCACAGAGAAGAAGTGCGGTGGTGGGAGAGTTCTTGTTAGTTCCGCGTTACCAATCTTGTCGGGCATCACGACGATCACGACGGAAGTCTCGAATATCCTGCCTGCGTTCACGCCGGTCCAGTCTTAGTTCGTGACGATCTTCAAGAAAGCCTCGCCTCAAAGCGCGACGATCCCATCGGATCTCGCGTGTATCTCTCCTGATCTCGCGACGATCAGCACGCAATTCCCTGCGTTCCCCACGATTGATGCGCCGTTGTGCGTTAACAACGCTCGCGGACACGAAAGTCATAGAAGCCAACAATAAAAAACCAACCAGTACTTTTCTTGTCATCCTAATACCTCCTACCACCAGGTTTGAAATATTAGACGCGTGAAGTCACTGGATGGCCGAACGTTTCTATTCAATATTTGGGGACGCTGGGATCCACTTCATCCGACCAGCCCAGAATTCCGCCCTTAAGGTTTATCAGTCTTCCCTTAAATCCGGAACGCTGAAGCGCATCGATCGCTCGTGCGCTTCGTCCCCCCATTTTGCAGTGCACGACCGTTTCTCGATTTGGATCTATTTCGTCCATCCGGTTCAGCACCTGGCCCAGCGGGATATGAATTGAATTCGGTATGCGGCAGTATGCAAACTCGTTGTTTTCGCGCACGTCTACGATCTGAATGTCGTCGCCGCGGTCGAGTCGTTGCTTAAGTTCAGTTGAGGTTATCTCTTCCATGGACGTATCTTAAGCGCCGCTACGTAAACCAAACAAGTGTTGCCACGGAGTGCTACCCTGACAAAACATGCGCTACACTTTGAGTAATATGAGATTTCAATTCTATACCGAAGCGCTAGATAATGTGCCGAAGTTGTCGGTAGATGGCACGGTAGACAACAGCATTCATTTCTCGCACTGGGAAGGGAATCATACCCCGACGGAGTTGAAAGCTGACACTTCAACCGAGATCGCGCTCAATCTCGTGGCGTCACCTAACCGGCATCAACTGACGAATGGCATCGAACTCGTAACAAACAACCATTTCGATACTGATGGTGTTCTGTCAGTCTGGACTGTGCTCAACGGCGAACGTGCGGTTCCGTATCGCGATCTGCTGATTGATGCGGCAGAAGCGGGCGATTTCTCGGAGTACTCGAGCGAGGATGGCATTCGAGTAAGCATCACGATTCAGGGGTCAGACCAAGCCAGCCCGAATAACGACGACGGCTCACCGTTAGCGAGGCTCATCGCCGGCGAGGAAGTCGATGACGACGCACGTGCGTACGAGTTGGTGCTGCCACGCGTGGAGCATCTACTGACACATATCAATGAGTATGAATCTCTCTGGCGCGGAGGATGGGAAAGCGTTGCCGCCGCGATCGAAAGTTTTGCACGTGGTGAATCGAAAGTTCTGGAGAATTCGGATGCGAAGATTTCATTGATAACTCTGGCGCCTGAACTTTTTGGTGGCGCCGGCTTCAGTCCAACCCGGCATGCTGCTCCTTACACTGCGATCTCAAAATTCGCGAAAGGCGAACTTTTCCTGATCGCAATTCCGACGAATGGAGGTTGGTTCTATCGGATCGATTATCCCTACTATTCATGGGCCGAAACCGTGGTCCGTCCACTAATTGAGCGTCGCGATTTCAGCGCAGCGCTGCAATTGCTTAATGATAAAGAAAGTAACCACGAAGGACGCTGGCAAACGGACAATCGTGAGATGACCTCGGCGGTAAAGTTTCTCGACAACGCGCGAACGCTGGCGGCTTCGCGATTAGAGCCTGATACTGTGGCAGAAGCATTGCGCAATTCGCTGGTGCGAGCAGTCGCTTCAGCTCCGAAATAAAAATGCACGACGTAATCATTATCGGCGCCGGGCCGGCCGGACTTTCGACGGCTTTCTGGTGCGATGAGTTGGGACTAGACACGCTCGTGCTGGAACAGGCCGAACAGATCGGAGGGCAGCTTCATCGCGTCTACAACCCAATCGAGAATTACCTGGGACTAAAAACTCACAACGGCAAGGAGTTGCTCGATCGGTTTGCAGCCGATGTTGATACTGCCGAATTTGATCTTTGGACCGGCACGGCGATAACGTCAGTCGATCTAAAAGCCAAACGCATTTCCTTAGCGAGTGGTGAGAATCTTCAGACGATCGCACTCGTACTGGCCACTGGCGTCCGGCCGAGAGAGCTTGGCGTCCCAGGTGAAAAAGAGTTTGCCGGGAAAGGGATAATAGAATCTGCGGCTCGCGACCGTCAGCTTTTTGCAGGTAAAGACGTGTGTGTAGTTGGTGGCGGTGATGCGGCGGTTGAGAATGCGTTGTTGTTGGCTGAAGTTTGTCCGACGGTAACGTTGGTCCACCGTGGCAAGAAGCTGCGGGCGCGGCGTGAGTTCGTCGAGAAGCTTCAGTCAGTTCATTGCATCACTGTTTTCACCGAGTCAGTGTTGACGCGTATCATTGGTGACGAGAAAGTTGTCGCAGTCGAGATTCAACGCAAACAAGGCTTGAAACCGTTTCAAGTTGCGGTTGGCGGTGTGCTGATTAGGATCGGCATTGAGCCGAATACAGAATTGTTCATGGACCAGCTCGAAACAGATGATAAGCGGTTTTTGGTGGTGAATAGCCAACAGGAGACGAATCTGCCGATGGTCTTCGCTGTCGGCGACGTCTCGAATCCGCAGGCGCCGACCATCAGTGGCGCGACTGGATCCGGCGCCACTGCTGCGAAAGTAATTGCGAGTCGATTGAATGCAAGGGTCGCTAAATGACCGAGGTTGAAACGGCGTATCTCGATGCTCATATAGCAGCGTATCCCGTGGAATATATCGCCGGAATCGATCTATACAATGCCGGTGAATTCCATGCGGCCCACGACGCCTGGGAAGAACGCTGGATGGGTGAGGTTGGACCAAAGGAGAAATTGTTTCTCCAGGCCATGATCCAATCGGCGGTCGCGTTTCATCACCTCGACATCGGTCGACCTGGCGCCGCGCGCCAGATGTATTTGCGTGCGAAGGAGAAATTTGCGCGTTTGGGAGCACCTGTTTTTATGTCGCTGGACCTCGACGATTACCAGGCGCAGCTTGATTCAGCCCTGGCGTGGCTGTTGAGTGCGAGCGATCCGAGAGAGTTGCAGCAACCACAGATCACGCCGCCAAAGATCCGTTTGCTGGCAACAATCGACGAGTTTGATTAAATCCTGTCTAACTATAATGCTGAGCTTCTCGCGTCTTATCTTACTTGCATGCTGGTTCGGCGCTGCTTTGTTCTTCGGCGCCGTCGTCGCCCCCGCGGCTTTTGGCGTGCTGAGATCATTTGGCCTGCCAAACGCAAGTGAGATTGCGGGCGGTATCGTCACGCGTTCACTTTCTGTGATCAACATCGCGGGGTTCTTAATTGCACTGCTTTTGCTGGTAACTTTGATCCTGCGTCGCAACTCAACTGGCCGCGTAAGCTTTATCCTCGAATTCATTTGTATGGCTGTCATTGCGTTGGCTACCGGCGTGGGCCACTGGGTGATTGCCGCACGAATGCGTGCACTGCGCGCAGCAATGATCTTACCGATCGATCAAATCGCGATTGACGATGCACGGAGAATCGAGTTCAACAGCCTTCACGGTTATTCGGTGAATGCGCTCGGCCTTGCTATGATTGCCGCGCTCGTGGCGTTGGTCCTGATGGCCCGAAACCTGCGCAATTGAATTTCAGAATGGAAGAAGCCGGTGGATATTATTGAAGACATTGACGGTTGGCGCAGACGCTTTGCTGGTTGGAAGCCGGGGGCCGGCGATGAAGTTGGTTCAGACTATCCGTGGGTCAAGAACCGCCGCGCGCCGTTTACTCCAGCGCGTCGAGCGCTACCGATGTTGAATCTGGCTTTGATCTCGTCGGCCGGAGCTTATATCGATGGCACTCCGCCATTCGACACAAGTTCTGCAAACGGCGATCTGAGCTTCAGAGAAATCCCTGTTGACATCGAACAGTCGGATCTGAAGTTTGCGGCGCGCAGCTACGATCCAGGTGCGGTTCAGAAGGACGCAAACGGCGAATTGCCTGTGGGCCGGCTGCTCGAGTTTGAAAATAACGGCATTATCGGTCAGTTGAATCCGGTATTCTGGAGTTTTTGCGGGTTTATTCCTGATGCGGCTAAGCTCGTTGACGAACTCGTTCCCAATCTGGTGGAGCGCGTGCGACGTTATGAAGTACAGGCTGCATTACTCGTGCCTGCCTCGAAATTGTGTCATCAATCCATTGGTCTGGTAGCCCGTGCGCTTGAGCTGTCCGGCATTCCCACAATGACCCTTGCAGTTGTTAAGGAAGTAGTTGAATCTGTGCGCCCACCGCGAGTGGCACTCTATGATGGTGAGCTCGGAAGTGTGAGCGGCATGCCGAATTGGCCCGAGCACCAGCGACGAATACTCGACGAAGCGCTGAGATTGATTGAGCCAATGGACCAGCCGGGAATACGCAAACTGGTAGTGGCGTTGGAATCTGCGGTGGAGAAATCGCGCGGCGAGCGCTAATCAAACTCTTTAATGTCTCTAAAAAAACGCTTCGGTCTCTTCATCTTCCTCATCGTTCTTGTCGGGCTTGGATATCTGCTTTTTGCGCCCGTTCCAATCACTCCCGCAGCCTGGACTCCTCCAACTGCGCCGGCTTTAAGTGGTCAGTACGCACAGAACACACGGCTATCGCCTGTTCATAAGCTTTCCCTCGGCGACGGGCATAAGCCTGAAGATGTCGCGCTTGACGCTGAGGGAAAGATTTATGCCGGTTTTGAAGATGGCCGGATCATGGTCCTGCAACCGGACGGCACGCAGTCGCGTGTTTTTGCAAACACGCAAGGTCGTCCGCTCGGGTTGATCTTCGACCGGTCCGGAAACCTGATAGTGGCGGATGCGCTTAAGGGCTTGTTGTCGATCAATAGGTCAGGCGAGATCAAAGTGTTGGCAGTCGAAGCAGATGGAGAGAAGTTTGGCTGTCTCAACGATCTGGACGTTGGCGCTGACGGAACAATTTACTTCACTGAAGCTTCGCGGAAGTTTCCGATGTCTCAGTTTGCAAATGATCTGCTCGAGCACCAGCCGAACGGTCGCCTGCTTGCCCTCGATCCTCAGACGCAAAAACCGCGGACGCTTTTGCGAGATATTTATTTTGCAAATGGAGTGGCCGTGAGTCCGGATCAATCGTTCGTACTAGTTGCTGAAACCGGAAGGTACCAGATCCGCCGCGTATGGCTGAAGGGTGGGCAGTTGGGCCACGACGATGTCTTTATCGACAATCTTCCAGGTTTTCCAGACGGTATTTCTTCAAACGGCAGAGATAGGTTCTGGGTGGCTCTGGTCACTCCGCGACAGGCCTTATTCGATCGAATGTTGCCTCATCCCTTCGTGCGCAAAGTTGTCATGCGTTTGCCTAAATTCCTCCAACCGGCGCCACAACGCTACTCATTCGTTTTGGGTTTAGACTCTCAAGGCAAGGTCATCGAAAACCTTCAGAACGGCTCTCCAGACTGCTACGCCGAGATCGCAAACGTCGTTGAACGCAACGGCACACTCTACTTCGGCAGCATCGGAGAGGACACCGTCGGCCGTTTCCCACTCCGTTAATAGCCACAAAGAGGCACAGAAGTCACAAAAAGGGTGTTTGATCTTTTAAGGGAGATTAACTATGCGAAGCGGCTAACTGCATAACTGGCCTAACTGTATATCCGCGAGCCAAGTGTATATCCACGTACCACAGGACTTTTGTACACTCATTGAAAATACTCAGGTAATTTGTCCATTTTTTGGACGTGTTTACCTGGTATCCAAAGGGGCTATTTATCTGAGTCTACGCTCGAAGATAGTATTTCTATCTAAGCCAAACTAAATAAAGTACTTACCGTCATTATTGTCCTGCTCCAAAACTACGGCACAAGGCTTGTAGAACAATGTGGCGTTGGGCCCAAGGGTAGACCCAGTCCGACCCGGCAAATTTCCCCCTCTCTTTGGAGCAGAAAAAACGACGATGATTAACTTGCTATCAGCAGCGACTTCAGTGCCTCAAAACGTCTTCAAGACCACCGAGCTGGTCGGAAGCCTGATGCACAAACTCTCCCCGGAACTGATCAATACAATCAGTGCACTCGGGGTCGACCAGCGATATTCAACTCTCGAAAATTATCCAGACTTTCTTTGCGGCAAACCCAAGGTAGCCACGAGCTCCACGACGGAACTCGCTGTGGCTGCTACTAAACGCTGCATCCACGAATGGGGAGGTGATCCGAATCGGATCGGTTTACTAGTGGCGGCAACTAACACGCCTGACCAGATGTTGCCGTGCCTGGCGTCCGAGATCATGGGGAAAACGCATGGACTTCTCTCGAGGTCCCTGCGAACTGTAAGCATGCAAGCTCAGGGTTGTTCTGTATTACTCAAGTCAATCGAAGTTGCTCAGTGGTACCTGGCTGCGAATCCCGGCAAGCTGGCAATCGTGGTGATGTCAGAGTCTCACACACCATACGTTGCTCCTTTGCTCCGCGATGAGTATTCCGGTTACCGCGAAATCATCAGACTAAAGAAGGAGCAGAGGCTTGATCCCGATCAATTTGAACAACAAAGGTTGGATACCACCTTCGTAATCCAATCAATGCTATTCGGGGACGGCGCGGTAGCCTTGCTGGTAGGCACTGAAGAAGGAAAGCCCGCGTTCGGACCAATCTCCCACCTGACCAACGACCAGCCAAACGATATGAACCTGCTCACGATGGTCAGTAACAGCTCACATCCCTTCCTCAAAGGAAGGCCGCAGTACTTCATGCAGCCGAGCGTGCCCAATCGCGGCGCGCACTATGCAGTGACCACCGTCAAGAATGTTTTGAAACACCCCGACTCACCAGTATCGGATCTGGCTGACGTAGACGACTGCCTGATTCACACTGGTAGCAAGAAGATTCTTGACGGCGTTTGTTCTCAACTTGCATTGGAACCAGAGTCAGCCAAAGTTCATGGCTCCTACAAGGTGCTGGAACGTTATGGCAATCTCTCGAGCGCTTCGACCGGTTTTATGTTGGCTGAGAAAGACGAATGGTCAGGCCCGGCAATGGTGGTGGGATTTGGAGTAGGGTTTACTGCCAGTGCTGGAATCATGAACTTTAACTAGACTTTGTTTTTGCCCGCGGTCTTTTTTGACAGGATTTACAAGACGAACAGGAGTTACATGTTAATCCTGAATAATCTTGTAAATCCTGTAGACTTTTACGCGCCGACGTCCTGAAACTCACCCTCTTTTGTTAAAGCCTTAAGGGTCGAGCCGACCTGGCTGAAGTCGAACGGCTTTCCGATGATGGCATCGACGAGATCTTCTTCCCCCGGTGGCGGAGTTGTGGTTGGACCATAGCCGGTTACCAGCACAATCTTGAGCCCGGGCCAATCTTTCCGAATTAGCCGTGCGGTTTCCCAGCCATCCATCTCCGGCATGGCAAGGTCCGTAAAGACGAAGTCAAAGCCACCCGCACGAAGTTTTTCCACCGCCTCTTGACCACTCCCTGCCAATTCAACGCTGTGATTGACGGCGACCAGCATCTCAGCAAGTGTTTCTCTGACTGGCTCCTCGTCATCGACAACAAGAATCTTGAGACTCGGTGCGTCGCTGGCTGCAATTGAGGAGTCATCCGATGGCGTATCAACGTCAATTGCAGGGAGATCGATCGTGAAGCTAGTGCCACTGCCGGGTTCTGAAATCACGCTGATCAATCCTGAATGTCGTTCAATAATGCTGTAACTGACTGACAAGCCGAGCCCGGTTCCATGCGCGCCTTTGGTTGAGAAGAACGGTTCGAATATCTTCTGTCTGACGTCTTCGGGCATTCCCATTCCGTTATCATTGAAATTCAATTGCAGCCTGTCGTCTTTACGACGGCAGCTGACCAACAACTTTCCACCACGTGGCATCGCGTCCACTGCATTTACGATCAAGTTGACGAACACTTCACGCAGCTCAGACGCACTTCCATAGGTGCAATGTCCTGGCTCGGTGGTGAGCTTGACTTCGTAGTCGAGCCCGCGAATACGCGCTTCGTTTTGCCAGCGAGTTCGTGTTATCTCGATCGCATCGTTAAGCAGGCCGGCTACGTCAACGAGTTCAAATTCCTTCACTGCTGATTTGCGTGCGAAAGTCTGAATGCGACGGACGGTCGCGGCTGCATCTTCGGCTGCGGTCTGGATAATGTCGAGATTGCGCACGAGTGCCGGTTCGTCGATCTGGCGTCGTAACAGTTGTGCGCGACCAAGAATGGCCGCGAGTGAGTTGTTGAAGTCGTGCGCCACACCCGAGGCGAGTTGGCCCAGCGCTCGCAACTTATCAGCTCTGGCGGCGCGCTCACGTTCTTCTTTTTGCTCTGTAATGTCGCGCGCAATTCCGAGCACGCCCGTAGTGCGTCCTTCGACAACGAGTGGTGAGTTATCGACACGCGCGTATCGCAGTTGTCCATCGTGGGCAAAGTAGCGCATCTCGTAGGTTTGCGGCACACCAAGCAATGCGGCGTCAAGCTTTTCGCGTACCAGGTCGCGGTCGGGTTCGTAAACCATACTTAGCAATGGGCGCCCGATGAAGTTGCTGCGTTGAAAGCCCAAACCCTTCAAGGTAGCGGTATTGCACCACTTGAAGTGTCCCTCTGTATCGACTGCGTAAATCGACTCGCGCGCGCTCTCGAGGATATTCGTCAGCAGTGATTGATGCTCGCGCGCGACCGCCTGAACCTTGCGCAGATCGGAAAGATCGCGCGCCGTACAGACCACAGCCACAGCCTGGTTGCTTTCATCAAAGACGGGTTCGACCGAGACGAGTAAGGGCCGGTTGAGACGATTCGGTGTGATCTCGATCGTCACACTACGACCCGTTTCGAGAGCATTTTCAACCACGCACGTTTCGTCTTCTTCACTGGTCCTTAAGATGTCGCAACACTGGCGACCCAGCAGCAATCGTGGATGAACGGCTTCCATCGCCGCACCGGCTCGATTGACGCGTTTCAACTCGCCCGCCCGATCGAAGATGAAAATGCCGTCGGACATCGCGTCGAAGGTCGTTTCCCATTCGGTCTTTCCGCGCGCCACCATCTCGAACAATTCAGCCTGCGCAATACCAATAGCCAATCGTTCTGCGAGGGCTTCGACAAGCGTCACCTCGTCTTCGGTCCACAGACGTTTGCGATCAGTTTGGTGGATGCAGAGAATGCCTCGGAATTGCCCCTTAACAATCAATGGATAGTTGATGCCTGAGCGGATCTCGAGTCGTTGTGCCTGTGCGCGAACGTAATCACTCAACGCGTTTGAAGCATCATCGTAATTAAGAGCATCATCGACAATGAGGGGTTCAAGAGAGTTTGAGAGTCGATGGGCAATCGGATCGGTGTAGTCGACGTCAACGTGTTTGATACTGCGAACACCTGCAGCCAGATACTCGTGTTCGATTGGTGTACTGACACCTTCGCTGTCCAACAGGAACAAGTGAACTCGCGAAGCCGCGAGAGCGCGACCAAGTTCGACTGTAGCAGTGCTGAGAACTTCGCCTAAACTCAGCGATGCGCGAATCGCCATCGTCAAGCGGTTGACGAGAGCCTCTCGTATGGAAGTTGACTCCGCCTTCTGGTACAGCTCAGCCTGGCGGATTGCAATTCCGGTTTGATCGGCAACTGCCTTAGCCAGAGCGATGTCGGCATCACTCCACTGTCGGACCTGTTTCGTCGTAGAAAGTGCGAACGCCGCGGGCACATCGTCACCGACGCGTATCGCAACGTACATGATCGACTTCACGTTCGCTTTTGAGAGGATGTTCTGGTAGAGATCGGTAATTCGCGGATCGTTCTCAGCCTCCGCGAACGGTAAAACACCAGTTGTATCGAGTGCTGCAATCAGAGATTGCAGATGGGTGAGTGCGAAATCGGAAGCAGCCGGTTCAACTCCGCTTGCGTGATATTCGGCGACGTTCGTGGCGTACCTCGCGCGGTCGTCTCGCATGAACAGCGAACAGCGGTCCACGGCGAGATACGAACCGAGTTCTCGCACGGCAGTCTGGTAGATCTCGCGACTATCCAGCGAACAACGTATCGCTTGAGAAATGCGATGCGTCATAGCCTCGCGTTGGGCCTGTTGCGCGAGGTAAGCCTGGCTTTCGCGCAATGCTTCTTCAGAGTGTTTGCGTTCGGTCAGATCACGACCGATTCCCTGCACGCCGATCGGTTTGCCATCGCTGAAGATTAATCGCGTGCTTACTTCGAGACGAACGCGGCGACCGTGCTTCGAGATGATATCGATCTCGTAAACCGTCGAGACTTTTTCACTCGCCTTGTGCGCAATCATTTCGCGCGCGAGATTTAAATACTCCGGCGCGATGACATCGGCGACGTTCATCAGCGCAGCCTCATCCCGCGAGTAGCCGGTGATTCGTTCACCGCTGCGATTCAGCGAAGTGAAGTTGCCTTGTAGATCATGCGTGTAAATGATGTCGTTGGCGTTTTCGAAAAGTTCTCGATAGCGTTCTTCGCTCTCTCGGATCGACACTTCGGCTCGACGCTGATCCGTTATATCGGTCGCAACGCCGATAACTCCCAAAACGTTATCGTGCTCGTCGGTCAACGGTGAATAACGAACGTCGAAAACCAAGCCACCGATCGTAACCGATGAAGTGAACGACTCACCGTTCAACGCGCGCCGGAGATTCTCACCAACTTTCGGGGAGTCTGCGTATACGTCAAACGCTGACTGGCCCACCAGTTCGCCCGGCTCCAGCGAGAGACTCTTCAGTCCTTCACCTTCGCAGAGTGTGAAAATCCCATTCTTGTCGGTTGCAAAGAGAATGAGTGAAGCGCTTGCGACAACCGTTCGCAGCCGCTTCTCCGCTTTTCTGAGAGCCTCGCGCGCCTGTTTCTTTTCGGTGATGTCTCTAATGACCGACAACACTGCCGACTTGCCTTCAGAAGTAAACGGCAGACCCGTGACCTCGACATCGATCACGGAACCGTCAAGTCTTAGACACCTTTGTTCTGCAAATGTCGTCGGTTGTTGAAACGTTTGAATGTAGTCAATTTCCTCTTGGACGTGCTCGCAGTAGTCAGGATGCACGACGTCGAGAATCGATCTACCGATCAGATCGTCGGCCGAGCTTGCTCGCCAAAGATTTACTGCGGCTGGGTTGACGTAGGTAAACTTGCCGTCGTGATGAACAACGATCGCATCCGGTGAGAGTTCGACGAGACTGCGATAACGCTCTTCACTCTCTTTCAGCGCACCTTCAATGCGATGGCGCTCAACCAGCCGCGCGACTTTTACCAGCAGTTCTTCGTTGCGGAAGGGGAGATCAATGTAGTCGTCGGCGCCTGCATACAAACCCTCGATGCCGGCGTCGTTGAAAGGAATCAGACCGCTGATCAGCAGCACCGGAATGTATGCCGTGCGCGGATCTTCTTTTAAACGCCGGCAGAGCTCGAGACCTCCGAGAACCGGCATCACCACATCACTGACCACAAGATCGGGCTCAATCGAAAGGGCCAGTTCGAGTCCCTGTGCTCCGTTAGTGGCGGTGGCAACCTCATAACCTTCCAGTTCGAGGAGGTCAACGAGCAGATCGAGGATCTTCCGATCGTCATCGACGATCAGGACTCTGCCCCGCTCTGAGGTGCTTATTCTCATTCAGTCTATAGTCCGGCGTTTTTAGTAAGAAAACCTTGGGAGGATGCTTGAGATTGGTGCGGGAGTTCTTACAGAACCAGGCGGACGCGCTGGCCGTCGCAGTATAACAGGTTTTGTCGCAGATTTACACGGATTAGCGCAGATCCAGGAAATCTATGTAAAGCTGCGGCTAAATTATTGATCTTGCGTACGTTTACGGGTGGCCGGGGGCTGTGGACCAGTGGTTTTGGCAAAATAGCCCGCCCGGTAGTTTAGTTTGAGGTTCTGCTGTTTCCAGGTCGGATTTACCACCTGAATCTCAATCTTCCGGTATGACCCGTCGCGGGCTTTATTGCTGGGGGAATAGGCAACCAGGTACTGCTCGCGAAGGTCGCGCTGAATCTGAGCAAACGCGTCGCGGAGGTCTCTTTCGTGTCTCGGAAAATACGCACGCCCACCCGTTCTTTCGGCGATTTTCCGCAACTCACCCTCGACTACATGGAACTGATAGCGGTCGCCGATGCCGATCGCATAAATGAGCGCGTCTGATTTTTGGGCACGTTCGATTGCGTCGTGTATTTTCATCCGGCTACTGGTGTCGTCGCCGTCGGTCAGCAGAATGATTGCGCGACGCGAGTTTTCCGCTGACTGAACCATCAATTCTTCAGATGTGGCCCAGACCGCGTCCCAAATAGCAGTCGAACCTGCCAAACTCTGGTTAGTTCCGGAAATCGGCGGAGTTCCGTTAACTACCACCCCGCCGCCAATGTAACCCGATGGCGGAACAAACTCGACGTGATCGATGGCTCGCCGGAGTCGATCGATGTTCCCGGTGAAGCCTTGCTCCAAGGTGGTCTCACCGGTGAATGAAATGATTGCTGCCTCGTCTTTGTTTGGCCGCAGCACGTTCTCCAGAAACGCCCGTGCCGCCTCTTTCTCGTCAGGCAGCGTGTACATTTCTGAAATGCTCGTGTCGATCAAGATGGCAAGAGAAAGCGGAAGATCGATGTTCTGTTGAAAAGTGAAAACTTCCTGTGGCTGACCGTCTTCAAGTATGCGAATGTCTTCTGCCTTGAGATCGCTGATGAACCGTTTGTTCTTATCGGCCGCCGTGAAAAAGATGCTGGTGAGGTTGGTCTCAACCTTGATGACTTCATCAGAATCCTGCGGCACTTCTTCACGGTTTCGTGGCGTCGGAGACGGCGACGCAGATGCGCTGGCGCCCTGCGTGTTGTTCTCGTTGTTTGCCGACAAAGTACGGTTCGCTACGCCACCGCACAGAAGCAGGGAAACTAACGCTATCAACAGAATTGGGCGACTAACTTCGCGATAATGCATCTTTACTTCAAAAACTCCTTATTGCGTCACGCTGTCGGCGATTGCTTTGTAACCTCGCTTGGTTCTCACTTTTAGATCGCCTCGTCCTTCCGCCAACTTCACATCGATTTTTCTGAACGAGCCGTCGTAACTCTTGTTGGTGGGGTTGTAGGTGACGAGGTACTGCGCTCGTAGTTCCTTCGAGATTCTCGTGAACGAGCGCTCGAGTGAAAGCATGTCGCCAGTGAAGAAAGCAGTTCCGCCGGTTTCTTCTGCAAGAGTCAACAGATCTTTGTCCTTCTTATCTGCGACCTGTCCGGCCTCCACGCCTGGCACTGTTGCCAGAAAACCCGCTTTGGTTGAAATAGCGAAGATCGTTGTTTCGGTGCGCTGAGCGATATCAATCGCGTCGCGGATGTTTGCACGGCTGTATGTGTCTTCACCGTCAGTGACGATCAGCAACACGCGTCGACCAGGAACCGAACGCATCTTCTCGTCGCAAAACTGCCACACCGCGTCGAATAGTGCGGTCTGTTTTCCCATTTTCTTAACGCCGAAGACTGCCTTATCGAGCAGATCTAGTTTGTCAGTGAAGTCCTGCAGCAAAGTGATCTGATCGTCGAAGGTTCCAAACAGCACTCGATCCTTGCGTGGCTTTATCACTGTTTGGATGAAGTTCATTGCCGACTCCTGCTGAAACTTTAGTTTGCCTGCGGTTGATGGCGACGTGTCCATCAACACTGCAACGTACAGAGGTGTAGTTTGCGAAAGGTCGTCGGAGAAGGTTTCGATTGCCTGTGGAACTTTGTCTTCGAGAATAACGAAATCGTTTTTTGTGAGCCCCGGTACGAACTGACCTTTCTTGTCCGTTACCGTAATGGGCAGACGAACGCGTCGAATCGCGATTTTTTCAATGCCCTGCGGAGTTTCAGTCGCTGGTGTTGGTGATGGAGACGCTTTTGGCTTCTGCGCCGAGACGGAGAGCGCCATTGCTATGCTGAGCGCGGCTACCGACAAATATCTGAATAAAAATGATGTTATATGTGCTGGCATGCTACATGGATTATGTTCGGGGAGCAGACCGCAGTCTACTGGGACCGGCGGTTCGATGCGTTCGATCCCGAACTTGTTGCCCTTTCCGGGTAATTAGCGCCCGCGATCATAAGCTGGATCCCTCATAAGTCCTATCGGACAAAGAGGTCGTATAGGCCCTCTACAAGCGGGGTGCTACAATGCGGTAGAAGTATTCAGGGACCAACTTAGTCGCGCAAGTATTCGCCTTCATGCCCGACAGTCCTAACAACTCAGATACAGCCGCCGCCGATTCACTACCTGAGTACATCGCCCATTATCGCATCTTACGCAGACTGGGCAAGGGTGGCATGGGTGAAGTCTTCCTTGCTGAAGACACGAAACAACACGGCCGCAAAGTTGCGCTCAAGGTATTACCGCAGGAACTGACCACATCAGAAAGCCGTCTGCGTCGTTTCAAACAGGAAGCGCGGGCGATTCTCGCGCTCAATCATCCGAACATTCTGACAGTCTTCGAAATCGGGGAGTCAGACAACAGCTACTACATAGCTACCGAATACATCGACGGCGAAACTCTACGTCATTGTCTCTGGCGTGGTCCACTGAAGCTCGATGAATCACTCGGCATTGCTATCCAGATCGCAATGGCGCTCGAGGCCGCTCATGCGGCCGGCATTGTTCACCGCGACGTAAAACCCGAAAACATAATGTTGCGGCAGGACAAGTTCGTTCGCGATCGCTTCGTTAAAGTGCTCGACTTTGGCCTGGCAAAACTTACGGATCGTGACGGCTCAGGCGCTGATCCCGAAGCCGTTACAATACCAATCACGCAAACAAATCCAGGCGCGATTATGGGGACTACCGGCTATATGTCTCCCGAACAAGCGCTCGGTGAAAGCGTCGACGAACGAACCGACGTTTTTAGTTTGGGTGTTGTGCTTTATGAAATGGTGGCCGGCGAACCACCGTTCAAAGGTAGAACTGACAGTCACACACGCGTTTCGATTATCGATCACGACCACGTGCCGCTGGTTCAGCATGTTGCCAACGTACCGCGACAACTCGAACGAATTGTTGCAAAGGCGCTGTCGAAGGATCGATTCAAACGCTACCAGACGATCACCGATCTCAAACTCGATCTCGAACAACTCAGAGACGAAATTCACACCTCCGACAGTTACGAGTTAATCAGACACACAACACCTGACACGCAAGCGGAGTTACTCTCGAGCACACCAACCGCAATCCGATCAAAGGTCGAAACGGTCGCGGATACAGCGACAATACCCAGCACTGCGCCGGTTGACCCAAAGCCTCGAACACGTTTGAGATGGTTTGTTTATGGTGCGGTAGGGTTAATGGCGCTGTTGGCCGTGGTTGCGGCTGTTCTCTTCACATCATCATCGCGACCAATCAACTCCGTCGCGATACTTCCGTTTGTTAACGACAGTAAAGATCCAAATGCTGAGTATCTGTCTGACGGTTTGACGGAAAGCATCATTAACAGTCTCTCAAGATTGCCAAACCTGAAGGTGATGTCGCGCAATGCTGCGTTTCGTTTCAAAGGCTCGACTTCAGATCCGCTCGAAGCCGGCCGGAATCTGAATGTGGGGGCAGTTCTCACCGGGCGACTTGTAAAGCTCGACGATCGTCTCGTGATCAAGGCCGAACTGATCAAGGTCGACGATGGATCGCAACTTTGGGGAGCCGAGTACAACAGCAGTCTCGCGGACATCTTCTCTGTACAGGACGAAGTCTCGCGCAAGATTTCAGAAAGTTTGCGGCTGCGACTGTCAGGCGAGGATGAAGAGAAGCTGGCCAAGCGATACACAAAAGATGCTGAAGCGTATCAGCTTTATCTGAAGGGCCGGTACTTCTGGAACAAACGTAACGAAGAAGGATTTCGCAACGGCATCGACTACTTCAAACGTGCTGAAGAGAAGGACCCGACATTCGCCCTCGCTTTCTCCGGACTGGCTGATTCGTACGCTCTTCTTTCCGACATCGGTGTCGCACGGCCCGTCGATGAAATGCCGAAAGCGAAAGCAGCGGCGCAGAAGGCTGTCGATGCAGATCCGACGCTGGCTGAAGCTTACACATCGCGCGCGTTCGTGCGACTCGCGTACGACTGGGATTGGTTTGGAGCGCAAAGCGATTTTCAGCAGGCACTCAAGTTGAACCCAAAGTATCCCACAGCGCATCAGTGGTATGCGTCGTATCTCATGCAGATGGGTAAGTTCACCCTCGCGAAAGCGGAGATCGAGGAAGCTCACAAACTCGATCCGCTATCGCCAATCATCAGCTCCAACACCGGGCTTTATTCGTATTACGAGCACAACTACGACGACGCGATTGCAAAGTACAAACTGACCCTGCAAAGTGATCCGGATTTTTGGGTCGCGCGTCACTACCTCGCGCTGGCTTACGTGCAGAAGGGCATGTATGACGAAGCTATCGCGGAGCTGAGGAAATTGATCAAGGCGCCCGCGAGTGGTCCAATACCGGCTCAGGTGGTTGAAGCTGAGACAGAAGCGTCGGCGTCGCTCGGATTTGCGTATGGAATGGCCGGTAAACAGGCCGATGCGCGTGCCATCATCAATCAGCTCGAGGCGTTGTCAAACCGACGATATGTAAGTGGATTGTATTTCGCGAACGTGTATGCCGGTCTAAAGGAGAACGATAAAGCGATTGACCATTTGAACCGGGCGTTTGAAGCGCGACATCCGGGGTTGGTGTTGATTCGAATTGAGCCAATGTTTGATGGGTTGCGTGGTGATGAAAGGTTTAAGCAGCTGATCAGGCGGTTCGAGCCAATTCCTTGAGCTAATTATTCAGCGTTGCCAGTAGATCAGCGAGTTCGGCAGGTAATGTACATTCAAACTTCACGAGCTCACCTGTCTTCGGATGCGTGAACGCGAGCTTTTCGGCGTGAAGAAACTGTCGATTTAAACTCCGTACGCGCGCCCGGAGTCGTGCGTCTTGAATCGTGTTGTCGCGGCCACTTCCGTAAGTTTCATCACCAACGACGGGATGTTTCAACCACGCGAGGTGCACTCTGATCTGATGTGTCCTGCCGGTTTTAAGTTCAACGTCGAGTAGCGTGAATCGATCAAAACTGCGTCGCACCCGGTAAAGCGTCAAAGCGTTACGACCGGAACGCACAACCGCCATGCGCGTGCGATTCGACGGATCCCTTCCCAACGGCTGATCGATCTTTCCGGAGTCCGAAACCATGCGTCCATGGACCAACGCTATGTATGATTTAAAAACCGTGCGATCGCGAAACTGATCCGAGAGATTTTCGAGCGCCGCTTCGGTTTTTGCGACCACCAGCAATCCGGAAGTATCGCGATCGAGACGGTGAACAAGTCCGGGACGCAAGCCTTTGCCGCGGTCCGGCAGTTGTTGGAAGTGATATGCGAGGGCGTTGGCGAGCGTGCCTGAAGGCGCGCCTGCGGCGGGATGGACCACAAGCCCGGCCGGTTTGTTTACCACCACAATGAAGTCGTCTTCGTAGACGATGTCGATCGGAATGTTTTCCGGCACAAAGGCGTCTGTGACGGGCGCGACGAGTTCGACTTCGATTTCGTCATTTTCGCGAAGTTTGTACGAAGGCTTTAAGGCTTTGCCGTTAACGAGTACGTCTTCATTTTCAATCAGACGTTGCAGGCGTGCTCGACTCCAGCCCTCGATCTGTGAGGCGAGGTAGGTATCGAGGCGAGTTCCAGCGTGGTCCAATCCAATACTGAACGTGAGTGTTTCCAAAACTATCCGTTACGCCGCTCGAAGTCTTTCATAAACGACACGAGTGCTTCAACGCCGGAACGAGGGAAGGCGTTATAAATCGATGCCCTGATTCCGCCTACCGAACGGTGTCCTTTCAGACCGTCGAGTCCCTGCGCAGTTGCTTCAGCGACGAATTTCTTATCGAGTTCCTCTGCCGGCAAACGAAACGTCACGTTCATCGTCGAACGACAATCAATATCAGCATGGCCTCGATAGAAATCGGTCGCGTCGATGGCGTCATAAAGCAATTGGGCCTTCGCTTCATTCAGCTCTTCCATGCCGGAAATGCCACCCTGATCCTGTAGCCATTTACAGACCAGCCCCATGATGTAAATGCCCCAGGTGTTCGGCGTGTTGTAAAGGGACTTGTTTTCGACATGAATGCGGTAGTCGAGCATGGTTGCCAGATTCTCTGGAATGCGCTGCAGCAGGTCGTCGCGCAAGATCACGAGCGTCACCCCGCTCGGCCCCATGTTCTTCTGCGCGCCCGCGTAGATAAGCGCATATTTATTTACATCGAGCTCGCGCGAAAGAATATCTGACGATGAATCTGCGATGAGTGGAATAGCCCCAACGTTTGGTTCACGTTTCCATTGCACACCTTCAATCGTTTCGTTACTGGTGATGTGAACGTAAGCCGCATGCGGACTCAAACTCATTTCGTCGCGTGACGGACAGCGCGTGAAGCCGCCGTCTGCCATCGTGGCGGCAACGTTCACGCCGCCCACTTTCTTCGCTTCCTTCAGCGCTTTCTTTCCCCAACTTCCCGTCAACACGTAATCAGCGCCGCCATCGGCCGGCAGGAAATTCATCGGCACCATGGAAAACTGCAAACTCGCCCCACCCTGCAGAAACAGGATGTGATAGTTGGCAGGGATTTTCAGAAGATCACGCAGGTTGGCTTCAGTTCGAGCGATGATTTCATCGAACGTCTTGGAGCGATGACTGATTTCCATCACTGACATGCCCACACCAGGCAAGCTGACCATGTCGCGTTGAGCTTCTTCCAAAACGGGCACCGGCAAGACCGCCGGTCCGGCGCTGAAATTAAATATTCTTTCCGTCATTGTTCTCCACCAATCCGTGTTGATTCTGTCGCTACTCATTACCTTCGAAGCGCGGACGCAAGGCTTTGCCTGCAACCTTTGTCACGAGTGTACGCGGCACGAAACGCTCCGCTTCAACGGTGAACCAGTTTGTCCAACCCGAGATAACCACGCTCTTCTTATGCGATAACGCGCGCAACGCAGTTTCTACAACTTCTTCCGCCGTTTGAATGGTCCGCATGGGCGGACGGTCGATTTTCGAGGCCTCGAAAAAATTCGTCTCAGTCACACCAGGACACAGCGCCATCACGTGCACTCCGTGTTGCCGGTTTTCGTCCCAAAGGGCTTCAGAAAACGAAAGCACAAACGCCTTCGTCGCGGCATACGTGGCCATGTAAGGAACACCCTGAAAGCCTGCGGTTGATGCCACATTAATGATCGTACCGCGTTTACGCTCACGCATCGGCGGCAGAAAATGATGCGTGAGATCGACCAATGCCCTGATGTTGAGCTGGATCATTTCGAGCTCTCGATTGAGATCCAGTTTGGTAAAGTCACCCATCGACCCGAAGCCGGCATTGTTGATGAGCATTTCGATTTCGAGCTCGCGCTTTTTTGACTCTTCAAACAACTGCGCCGCAGCGTCAGGTTGTTGCAGATCGAGGGCGATATACTGTGCGCGAATACTGGTTAACCGGCCCAGCTCGTTGCATAAGGTGATGAGCTTGTCTTCCGAGCGCGCAACCAGCAGCACGTTTCTGCCGCGGGCAGCCAGTTTGCGAGCAAAGGCCGCGCCGATGCCTGTCGATGCTCCAGTGATGAGAGTTGTGCTCATTAAAAATATAGGTCAGATAGCAGGTCCAATAGGACCTGCACTCAGCTCAGCTCAAGCAAATCAAGCTCGATAATATTTGAATTGTTTGCTCGGAGCTTGTTGAGGGTTTCTTTCGTTGGTGCGTTGTCCAGGTTGATGCGAGCCACGGCTGCTGCCGCACCATCGAATACAATGTTCTCCATTTCCTGAACGTTGATCTGCTCAGCTTTGATTGCGTCGAGCACTCCGGCAAGCACGCCCGGTCGATCCAGATGGCGCACCACAAGTCTGTGCGTCGCCGGAGTTTGGCGCGCCAGGTTTACGACATTCGGCACTTTGCCGGTTTCTTTGAACTCTTTCACGATTCGTACAGTTTCGGCTGCAATCGCTTCCTGTGCCTGGTCTGTCGACGCGCCGATATGGTGTGTGCCGTAGAGTCCTTCTTCTTTGACAATCTCGTCGTGAAACTCACCCGCGCTACTGGTTGGTTCGACGGCATACACGTCCAATCCGGCTCGGATGCTGCGGTTTTTCATCGCCGCCACCAATGCCTGTTGATCCACAACCTCACCGCGTGCAGTGTTGATGAAGTAGGAGCCGACCCGCATCGCGTTGAAGATGTCGGCATCGACGAAGTTTCTCGTCTCCGGATTCAGTGCGAGATGAACGCTCACAACATCAGAAGCGGCAGCCACTTCTTTGGCTGTCGTTTTCAATTCAATACCGAGGGCCGCTGCTCGTTCCGCAGTCAAGCTTCTGCTCCACGCCACGACCGGCATTCCAAACGCACGAGCACGCGGAATCATCTCCTGACCGATTTTCCCCACGCCGATTAAGCCAAGTGTACGGCCAAACAATCCGCGAGCTTTCGAAAACTCTTTCTTGTTCCACTCACCTCGTCGCAACGTTACGACGTTGTCAGCAATGCGACGATCGAGCGCAAGGATTAAAGCAAACGCAAGTTCGGCTACAGCGATCGAATTTTTGCCGGGACAGTTAGAAACGTAGATGCCACGCTTCGACGCGGCAGAGACGTCGATCGTGTTATAACCGGCGCCAGCGCGTACCACCAGCTTAACTGGACCAGCCTCAAGCATCGATTCAGTTACTTTCGTGCCTCTGACCACAAGGACGTCAGGCACTTCGTTTTGAATCGCAGCGACGAGAGCGTCGTCTTTCAGATCCGGTTGGTAAGTGATCTCGCAGCCGAGTGCCTGCAAACCATCCCGGCCTGACTGTTCGAATTTGTCTGCTATCAGAACCTTCATGTTATTGCCAATTGTCGATTGCCAATTGCCAATTTCCCAAGCCGACAATGTTAATCAAATCGGCAATTGGCAACCGGCAATTCAAATAGTGTGAATTAACAAGCCATCTCTCAACTTGGGTTCGAACCAGGTCGATTTTGGCGGCATGATCTCGTTGGCATCGGAAACCATCAACAGCTCGTTGACTGTTGTCGGAAACAATGAAAACGCAACCGCAACTTTCCCTTCGTCAACCAGACGTTCGAGCTCTTTAGTGCCGCGGAGCCCACCAATAAAATCTACTCGCTTATCGATGCGAACATCTTTGATGCCCAGGATCGGATCGAGCAATCTGTCCTGAAGAATACTCACGTCAAGCGCGGCAACAGTGCCGGTTGGCAAAGTGGCTGCCGGAGAAAGTTGTAATCCATACCATTTCCCGCCGAGATACATGCTCCAGTTTCCGCGTTTTGGAGGTTCCGGGCTTGCATTCTCACTGATCGTGAAAGTTGATTTGATCTCATCAAGAAACTGTTCCTGCGAAAGCCCGTTGAGATCGTGAACCGTGCGGTTGTAAGCAAGTATTTGTACTTGCGAGTCGGGAAAAATCACGGTCAGAAAATAGTTGTAGTCCTCTTTGCCGGTGTGCGCGAAGCTTTGTTGTCTCAACTCGGCGCGGGCGCGGCTCGCGCTTGCGGCACGATGATGGCCGTCAGCGATGTAGAGGAGTGGTACTGACTCAAAACTCATTACCAGCGACTCAGTGTCACTGAGACGCCAGATTGTATGACGAACATTGTCAGCGGCGGTGATATCGAATAGCGGTGTTCCGTTGATCGCCGCGGAAACTTGTTCGTCGATATCGGCGCTCTGCCGGTAAGTTAGAAACACTGGTCCGGTTTGCGCTTTCAACATGAGCATGTGGCGCGTGCGGTCGTCTTCTTTGTCGCGGCGCGTGCGCTCGTGTTTGCGGATCGTGCTGTTGTCGTATTCATCGATTGAGCAACAGGCCACGATGCCGATCTGTTCGTGGTCGCCCATGATCAAACGGTAGAGATAAAGACTTGGCTCGCTTTCCTTTTCCAGTGGACATTCGGCAATCAGCTTTTCGAAATTCTCCACTGCTTTTCGATAGACGGCATCGCTGTGGATATCTGTGCCAGGCGGAAGATCGATTTCCGGTCGTGAAACGTGCAGGAAACTAAGTGGATTGCCGTCTGCAAGCACGCGTGCTTCGTCGGTGTTCACCACGTCGTACGGAACGCTCGCGACGGATTCCGCACGGTCAGGTTGCGGACGCAAAGCACGAAAAGGACGAATAACCGCCACAGATCCTCCTATTGATTAATCCGATTGAATTAAGGGCTTATGGAATTCAAGACTAATGCAGCACTCCGAGATTTACAAGTTAAGGGCTTAAATAGTAGTGCCCCAGTTGGATTTCTCTGCGCACTCTCTGTGTTCTCTGTGGTTGTTGTTTCGTGCGTTCCTACAACCACAGAGGCACAGAGAACACAGAGATTGCACAGAGAAGAATTCAATCTAGGGCACGACAGCTTAAATAGTTTAGAATCGGATTGATGAGGAAGTTGGCGCGAGTAATAAAGGGAATGAGCCGCAGAGTCGTGACGAGGCCGGCGGAAGTGTGGCTGTTGTTAAGAATGGCTTGGTGGGTTGCGATCCTTTCGGTGACGGCGCGCTATTTCTCGTTGCCGCGTGCGTTGCAGATCGTGGCGGGAAATCGAAACAAGGTTAAGCCTTCGTCAGGTTCAAAAACGCAGGACGAACTGGCTCGCGCAATCGACTTGCTCCTCTCAGCCGACGTCTTAATGTTCAAACCAAGCTGCTGGAAACGCGCGGCAGTGCTGCATCGCTACCTCTTGCGCAACGGAATACCGACAAGGATTATCTTCGGCGTACGTAATGAAGCCGGCGGTAAGGTCGACGGTCATGCATGGCTCGAACTTAATGGCCAGCCAATTCTCGAAAACACGCCGCCTGATTACGTCATGACGTACACCTTTCCTCAAAGCCAGCCACAAAAATTCACAAAAGACATTATTGAGCTGGAAGCACTCACTAAGTAATCCTGTTTCTTCTTTTCATGCATTTTGTGCCTCGTTGTGGCAGAAAAAAAGGAGAGGTGTTTTAGCACCTCTCCCTTTTGAAGGTTGCCCTGAGTTGTTATGGCAGTGCTTCGACGTTGATGAAGAATTTAAAGCTTCCTGTTTGCTGAATGCCAAGCAGGAATCTCACGTCGACAGACGCACCATTTGCAATCGGAGTCGCGAGCGTGACCGTGCCCGCCGACATTGACGAATTGAAACCACCACCGTTTGGTTGTGACGGAGGTTGCTCAAGGGTTGTTCCATTAACGCTGACGTTGCTGGTACCGCTGCCGCATGGCGGACGGTCGACTGTGACCACCACTGTGGTAGAAGTTCGTGGTCGCAGATCGGCGATGCCGCTTGGCGCAGGGAAGGTCGTCAGGTCAACCACTCGGAAGCGCAAGCGGGTTACATTTCCGCCAGTGTTGTTGACGACTGTTCTGCGAATGTCCAGCGTACCAAACGTCGAGTTGTTTGCCGGATCCGACGTGAAGTCGCGAACGCGATTTGGTGGCGAGGCTGCCGCCACACATACGTCGAGGAGGTTGACGGCGAACGAGGCATTGCGCTCAATCGGCGAACTGAGGTTCTCTGGTCCAGGTGCTCCCAGGCGTTGACCGGCGCCGGCAGACGTACCGTTGGTGTCAACGAAGACGAAATCGGCGGCGTTGTTGTTGGTGTCTTTAAGGAGTCCACCGGTGGGGCATGCGCCGAACGTGGTGATCGAACCTCCTTTACCGCAGTTGTCGCGATAAAATGAGTAATCGATCGAGAACGGAGTGAGCGCAGGATAGCCGGTGCCTTCCTTGTAAAGCGTATTCGCTTCCGAGGTTGAGCCGACGGCATCCAGACGGTTCGCAAGTGTAAAGTTGGCAGCGACACTGGTATTAAAAATCGCGATACCGGCGTTGTCCGGAATGTCAGTTGTGTAGGTCGCATCACCTGTCGCGGTGGTGCCGTTACCAGCCGGATATGAAGCGAGGCTGTACCCGACACTATTAACGCAAAGATAGTGGCCTCTGTTTGGCACCACCGTACCATTCGGAATAACGCAACGCGCTACACCGTTCGACGCCGCAACCGCATAACCGGTTCCGCCGCCCGCGACGGTATGGTCGGCTCCGCTGTTGTTGGCAATCTCGATAAACTCGTCGTTCGCGCCATTTGGACCACGAACACGAAATTCAGAAATGATCAGTTGGGCTGCCGCGACCTGATATAGACCAAGCACCATAACTATCAGACCAGCAGTTACAAACGAACCCCGAAATAGCTTAGACATGCCTGTAATCTCCTTTAAAGGTGGGCCCACAATGTTCAGTGTGGCGGAAAACCGTACCATGCCTGTTTGAACACAGTCAACGAAATTTAAAAACCACTGGACCCGTTTATTTGTCGCTTTTTTGTTGCGAATTTCGGTTTAACACTTTACGGTTCATGGTAGTGCTTCGACGTTAATGAAGAAGCGAAAATGCCCGGTCTGTTGAACTCCGAGCAGAAAAGTAACATTGACTGACGACTCGGGCGGCAAAGGCGTTGGCAGTGTTAACGTCGAATTCAATCCGCCGCCGAGTGGTTGGCCCGCCTGCGATGAAACTCCTTCCAGCGTCACTCCCATCAAATTAATCAACTCGCCCGGATTGCACGGGTCAACTTCCGTCACATCACTTGACGTCAAGGCACGCAGATCCGCGATGCCTTCGGGAGCCGGCAGAGTGGTGATGTCGATGATCCGGAATCGCAGTTGGGTAATGTCGTTCTGAGTGTTATTGGTTATCTGTCGACGTATCGAAAGTGTTCCGAAATTTGCGTTGTTTTGCGGATCGGGAGTTGTGTTGCGAATGCGATTCGGTGCAGTACTCGCGCCTGTACAAGGCGCAATCAACGAGACGGCGAAGTTGGCATTTTGTTGCGTGGGGCTCGAAAGGTTCTCCGCGCCGGGAGCTCCCAGTTGTTCCCCATCGAACCCATTCCCATCGGTTTCGACAAAAACCAGATCGGCTGCGTTATCGTTTGTGTCTTTTGGTCGACCAGCAGGTCGCAAATCGCGATAAAGAGCGTGGTTAAGGCCAGCAGCGTTCACCGGTGAATAACCGGCCCCTTCTTTGTAAATCGGGTCGGTTTCAGTCGTTGGGCCAACGGCGTCCAGGCGGTTCGCAAGATCGTAGCTCGCACCGCCGCTGGCGTTGTTGAAGAGTGCGATACCAGCGTTTTGATTGACGCCAGTGCTGTAGGTTGCGTCGGCTGAAACTAGTAAGGAATTGCTCGTGTGAGCGCAAAGATAGTGACCTTCGGGTGGTATCAACGTGCCATTCGGAATAATGCAACGAGTAATGCCATCGGAGGCGGCGACTCCCAAACCGCTCGAGTCGTCCGCGGCCTGGATCGTCAATCGCGAGCCGGTGGCGTTGTAAAGTTCAATAAACTCATCGTCGGTTCCGGCTGGACCACTCAGGCGGAATTCACTAATGAGCATCTGCCCGCTCGTTGTTGACGGAATCACAGTCGAAATATTCAAAGACCAGCCCTGAGCGATCGAGCCGCCATTCCCATCTGTATCGTCAGTGATAAAAAGGTTCCACGTACCATTCACCTGGTCCGCGGTTAATCCATTAAAGATGCTGGCAAAAGTGGCAGTCCCGGCGTTCGAGGGTTCCCCGTATGGACCACCCTGAGCCGGAACAGGAAACTCGTCACCGGCGGTATCGGCGTTGAACGGCCGGTATGTCGTACCGTCTACAAGAGCTGCAGTGTCGGGCAGTGGTGTTCCTTCGTTATCCGCAATCGTGACGGAGATATTCTCGACCGCATTGGCTCCGCCAACGTCGGACCAGAAATGAAACGTCTGGCCGCTTGGTCCAACGAGCAACATGTCGAGATCGTCAGGTGAAGCGTGGCTCAGGCCATTCAGAGTCACGGAGATGTTGGAGACGACGCCGGTCAAGCCGAGCACGTCGATATCGGAGGAATAAGGAATAACCGGCTCGGGTTCCTGGCTCGCATTTACGGCGCTGATTTCGATAAAGCCGGAATTCGAGAAGCTGGTAGTTGTCGCGGCATTGATCGTGTTGATGCCTCTAACCGGCAGCACGTTCGGGCGCGGAATCATCGTCGCTCTGACACTGCCGCGACTTGATGGACCACTTGGTCCAACCGGGCGCGAGGCTATTGAACGCGACGTTGCTACTGATTGCCGGGAATAGAAAGCAGGCATCCACCAGTTCGCTCGTTTCTTCTTTCGTTTCCTGGTTGATTTCTTTACCGGACGACCGTTGTTATCGTCCTTGACGGCAAAGACAGGAACTGTGGCAGAGGCGAAAATCAGCACCATGAGTGCCGAGAGAACTGCGCGAGGCAAAGATCTCTGACAAGACCTTAGCATGTGGATTTTCTCCTAAAGGGGGGTTGGGCGACGTCTGTGGGCGATTGATTATTGGTTGCGGGCGATGTCCGAATGGTTAAAGCAAAAGCAAACCTACCACGCGTCATTTGCAGCGTCAATGAAAATCTGTGTTCATCCGTGGCTTTGAGATCCGTAACATCCGTGGCTCCCAATTAATAAAGATCAGATACATCGCGAGTTGATGCGGGAAAAAGATGTTCATGGTGAACAGTGTCGCGAGATGAAAAATTACACCAAAACCAAGCATCCACCAGCGAATACGCTGCCAAAAGATTGCAAGTGGAAAGAGCAACTCCCAAATGAGCACTAAGGCAACTGCAACAGGCAGGTACTGCTTCACCTGCGGCAACCAGAAAGCTAAACGGAAGCCCGTGTCGTGCAAATTGTCGAGCGAATGAAAGATCGCAAGCGCCGGCAGGTTGTCAGCGCTCAGATACTTCAGTCCCGCGACTCGAAGCTTTATTAAAGCAGAGCTGAAATAGGTCCAGCCCATCAACAACTGCATCAAGAGAATAGGATACGCATACGCAAAGGCGGGCCGTTCCCTGCCCACTTTCCTGATCGAGCTATCGATCGAAAACGCATCACCACATGGCGTGAACGCCAGCACTACCATGAAATAGACGGCGATCATTTCGTCGTGATTAAAATGTCCGAAGCTGCGCAACAGTCCCTGATAAAACATCACGAGCACAAGCGAGGTTTTTGTCGAGATCGCCGTGCCAAACCCAATTGTGCTTAAGATCAACGAAAGCAGCATCACCGTCTTCAAGATCAGAATTCCCGACGGTGTTTGTAATTGATCGTAGAAGCTCCAGGGCAGAAGCTTCATCACGCCGGTGGGCCGAAGGAGAGTCGGTGGCAACGCACCGAGTGCAGAGAAAGAAGTGAAGATAATGGAAATCAGAAATGTGCCATGCACAATGGCACGTATAACGCCGAGAGCAAACGCGCTGGAAGGAACGACGCGTCTGAGGATTGCATTTAGAGTTCCTGGCGCCACGATGTTACGAATTTGTCGTAATCGGAATAGCGACGACTTTCCCACCGATACATATCGAGTCGTATCGCTTTGAGCCGATTTGGCGACGACTCTGGCTGCCGGTTGTTGTAGAGTTCGCCCCACACCTTGAGCAGATCCGGTATGCGCGCGCCGGGTGGAAGTTTTTCAACCCCACCGTAGCGCCGCAGCATCTCCTCGTTTGCAGGGTGAATCGACTGCAACTTGAAACTTTGATTGTCGATGGTCGCGTTGACCATGGTCCATGTGCGGCTATACAGCGCGTCAGTCAGCAGAATTGGCGCCACAGCGACAGTCTGTCCGGAGACTGTCTCACCACGCAGGATGCAGTAACTTCGCCCGCGTTCCAGATCGCCGCCTGCCATCATTACGTTCCATGCGGCTACGGGGTACAGATTGCGAACAGAGAGAAACGCCCAGAGAAGGGGCACGAAGAGCGCGACTGTTAAAATCGAGTACTTAAGAACGAGACGTCGCTCACCTTGCGGTAAGAAGCTTGTAAGTTTGGAAATTATCAACGATTCGTTCCACGCTGACCTGAGCTTTATCCAATGCGACCTCATAGCTGGAAGTAATATCGGCTGCGATCTCGCGCATCGTTTTGCCCTCTTCAAGACCCTTCCAAACAATCATCGCGGTTTCGTTCAGTTGATAATATTTTTTAGTATTGAGATCTACGAGTATTCCTTCACCGCCATCAAAATCCGTTACCACGACATGTTTACCTGGCGCCAGGTTGATTGCATTCATAATAGTTCACCCACAACGAGCAGTTTGTTCTAAACGCCGCTGCTCCAAAAGTTGATAAGGTTCGATCGCCCACTTCGCTGCCGCTTCGCGAACTGCGTTGGACGCCAGTTTTTGCTTGGCATCCGTGTCGGAAACAAACGTGCGCGTTCCCGAGGCTTGTTTCGAGTACGTCCGGCTCGTACCCGCGATTGTTTCAAGTTCCTGCGTCGAGTGACTGACCTTAAAAAAACTCAACACACTGGATATTACAGGTACTGATAGTTGTGTGTAATTAAGCAACATGCTGTTCGCGTTCGCAAGACCTTGCGCAGTAGAAAAAAGACTTCCGATCGTCCGCGAACAAAGTTCTTCGAGGGACATGGCCGCGACTTCAGCGGGCGAAACCCCGACAATCGAGGCCAGGACGCGCCGATCGTTATCGAGCAGCCACGGTGGCACATCATTGAGATTCGACACGATTGTTTCTACCGGATCCCTGTAAAGAAAAAGCCAGGGCACGTTGGGCCAGATCCGTCGAATGTGTTCGATTTGCGCAAAGCTGCAACAGGCGAACTTGATAAAGAGATGTTTCTCATTGCCGTTGCGACGTTGGGCCAGGGCCTGGACCATACCGCGCAGGAAAACTGAATAGAGTGAAGTCTTGACGTCGCCGGCATCAGTAATGAATCTGGCGGTTAGATTATCAATCGGGTTGGCTTCCGAGAGGACGATCGAATTTGGCACGGCGCGGCAGGCATTCGCAACCAACGTTGAGCCGCAACGCGACGAATGGAATATGAATCCGGTAGGAGGAACACTGTCGAGATGTTTCTCGAGCTGCAGCAAAACATCGAATTCCGTGAACAACTCACGACGACGATTGCCGGTCGTCTTCACACGCTCAACTGTCTGTTGAAAGAAAGGCTCAGCCAGGCTGACGCCCGACATATCCATCCACTTCAGGCCCGGCCGCCCATCAACCACGACAGCATCAACCGGCAACATGCCTTTCAGGTCGGAGACATCCATTCGCTAACAACTAAAAACCAGATCGGTGCCACGGAATCTTTCCGAAGCTTTGCAGGCAAAACAAACAAGGCGAGCCGTTGTAAATGTCGGGCGTTGAGCCTTCAGTGCGGAGCGCTGCGAGCGCGTCTTTTCTCTTTTGCAACTGCGCTGCAGCCAGAGCATTGAGCTTCGCATAGGCCGAAGCAAACGACTCCACATTCAAGTCCGCGACTACGTCTCCTTCGTCAGCTGCACCGCGAAAGCCTGACAGGTTGCAGCACAGCGATAAACGTCCGCGGAAGTCGATATTCATGCTTACGCCGGCCAGCGGCGCGCATGGTGGACGCGTTTCGTCGATGTTGTAGTAGCCGACGTCGACGCCGATATCCATCTTGAAGATGCGCGCAAGAATCGCAATCTCCTGTTCCGCAGCGCGCTGCTCGTCGAGCGATAACGCTGAAGCGTCAGCGATTGCATCGGAGGTGGGCATCACGTGTGCGAAATGCAGCGACGCTGCGCCCATTCGTGCAGCAAAGATCGCAATTTGCTCGAGTTGGTCCACGAGATCGCGACGAATCACGATCTTAATTCCAAACGGCAACTTTGACATGTAGCAACGAGTAAACGCTCGCACCAGACGATCGAAGGAACCGTTGCCACGCCAGCGATCGTGATCTTCACGCGTTATTCCATCCAGACTAAAAGCAACAAACGAAACTGCAGCGCGATTTTCCTGCAATGCGGGCCACACGCGTTCGAAGTGCCACCCATTAGTGACAAAGCTGACCGTTAGCCCGGCCTCGCGAATCGTGCGGAGCGTTTCATTGAACTGAGGATGAAGGGTCGGCTCACCACCAGTAAAGTTAATGCGAGTGACATTCGCTACTGAGCGAGCTTCGACCATCACTCGTCGGAGCAGTTCGAGCGGAAAGAATTCGGCGTGTGAAGGGTAAAGATTCTCGTCAGAACGAAAGCAGTAACTGCAATGAAGGTTGCAGATGTTGGCCAGTTCGACGCTTATGCGTCGTGGTCCATAGTTACCATCAAAAGATACCTCGGTGTCCATCAATTCTGACGCGTGTAACCGGATAACAGGTCTGACGCGAAACCAGGTTCGAGCAAATCGCGACCGGCAGCGAGATCGAAACCGATTGCTTGTCGCGCGAGTGCCGATAGAACTTCCAGGTTAGCACTCGCAACAGCGCTATCGTAAGTAGCCCACGGAGACGCTCTAAGCAACCGGATCATCGTTTCCGTTTGTGTCAGCTTGCTCAGCGCGGATTTCGACTCGTTAGTTAGACGAGTGAAGAGCAACAAAGCGGGCCTTGCCTGTGTCATTCGCTTTGCTCCGAACACAGTTTCCGGCTCGAAACAGTGCTTGAGAAGTTCACCCGATTTGCCCGTGCTGGTCGCAAAAAACCTGCGAAACCCGCGCGCCTTAACTACGCCATCCACAATACTCAGCAGCAGCTCGTCGTCCGAGAGATACGACCATCCGGCCGACGCCAGTTGTACCACCAAAGTTGACTTGCCACTTCCCGAGGGACCAACGATCACAACGCCTTCGCCACTCTGCGGATCGACAACTCCAGCGCTATGTAAATCAAATAATCCAAAGCGACGCAGGCCGGCGCAAACCGCAAAAGACGCTGCCCTGGCGAGCATCGGATCTCCTGCGGCAGGAAGTTCAGTGAACGAAACGTCGATATTTACCGGGCAACCATGTTGCAGGTGAATCAGTGCCTTGCCGAGCGACAGATAGAAATTGGCGCCATCGGTGTAGCACTTGCCGCCTTCAGCTACTTCGAAGTGGTCCAGGTCATGCGAAATTTCCCGGGGCGTTTCGCCACAGAGAAAACTAATCCGAATGTCGGGCGATGGATGAGGTTCTGGGACGGGAGTAAGTTGCCACCCTGCAAAGAGCTCTGCGATCAGGTTGCGTAGTTCACGATCGGTGCTCTCGATAAATAGTGACCGACCGGCGACCGAATAAAAACTCTGAGGCGCCGGTCGGTCAAAGACCTGAAAAACTTCCATGCAAGCGGAATTCTATTTTTTTAATTAGTCGCGCCGCTGGTAGCTGCCTGAAAGAACGTAGTTGCTTCAAGAACATCAACAGGAACAGAGATTGTCGGTTCGACAAACGCCTTCTTAATTTCGCCGCACTCCCCGCTTACACTTTTCCCATTGTGCAAACCAGCGATTTCTTCCTTGATAATCTCGTTTTGCTTAGCCAAGTTGCCGCCTCCTCGAGTCATTGTTGGTAACTATATGTTCTTGATCGAGTCGTGGCAACATAAAAGTGGGCCAGGCCTCGATTCAAGTTGTCTATCAACCACTCAAGCCCTCACTGAGCCACTTTTGGCGGCTCAGCAAGAACCATTCGCAAAGCTCGTTTCTCGGCGCGTGTAAGATCGGCTCGGACGAAAAGCCGAATATGGGGGGACAGTTGCCGAACTGCATCCTCTACTGGGAGTTTTGAAATTTCGGTATCAACAACTGAGATATTTGAGTTCTGAATGTCAACCGGTATGCCAAGCTCTTCGCCAATCTTCAGCAGCACCAGAGATAAGGGCTGCTTTTTGGATTTTATGGATAAAAGATGGTTCTCGTAAACGATGCGAAGAGGTGGCTCTTCGTCTTTCTTCGCGTCATCGCCCTGCGGCTCAACACCGTCTTCAGTGTTGCCTTCGATCAACATCGACTGGTTTGATCCATTCACTACTGCGGTCGTCGGTGGCTCTGCCTGATTAGCATCGTAAAAGAAAATGCCCAGTGGTTTTGGTGGCGCACCGGAACCGGTATCGATTTCGTAATCGACGTAAACTGTGGGCGACAACAACTGCAACGCAGGTTCGAGTGTCAGTTCACTAAACTCGACTGTCAACAATTCATTCTGTCGTTCTGGTCCAAGGAAAACTGGTATCTTTAGTTTTTTCGAAAGTTCCTGCGCAACTTCCGACACCCTGGCCTTCTCAGCCTTGAGTGAAATATTAAGGATCGGACGAGTCCTGACAGTCAGCACATAGGGAGGTTTGGCGCCCGGTTTCGCATCTGCCGTCTTGGCCTCTTTTGGTGTTTGTGCTTCGCGTCCGTTTTCAGTGGTCGCCGGTCTCTGTGCCAGTGAAACCGCGAATGCCCAAAGGCAAAGCAAAACGATCAGGGTGATACGCTTCGCATAGTGAAAGAAAACTGTGCGTTTCAAGTTCTTAATGCCTTTATCCTTAGCGTAATGAGCGGGTCTTATTGGGCGACTGACCGCGCCTTCGTTGATTGTGAAAGCTAACACGTGAAAAAAGATCCGTCAAATTTTAGCGCGGATCAAGGCGAGTTAATGATGGAACATTCCCTTGCGAAGCAAGCGGAAAGGGCGGGCAAGGTAGTAAGCGAAACTCAAACTTTCAGGTAGAGAATGGGCGCCGAGATCGCTGTCGGTGGGGCGAAGCATGTACAGCAGGTAACGAGCACGAGCGCTCAGCGTTTTCCGCACGCCGAGATTGTATTTAAAGATTTCGCGCGATGTTGCGGGCACGTGGGTTGGGCCGCTGAAGAGATGTTCGACCACGCTTTCAGCAAGTGAAGCCAAACGCGGATCGGAATCGCAAAGCTTCTTTACTTCTTCGGGCAGGGGAGCTTCCAAAAGGCGTTCCGCAAGAAACAAGCCCAGTAAGAACATGCGATCGCTGTCGGCCTGGACCGCTTGCTTAAGAAGCGTGGTCCAGTCGAAGCGGTTTCTTGCAAGTAACTCTGCAATATCGCAGATCCAACCAAGCCGTTCCCAAAGATGTCTGGAGCCATGCACACACAGTGAGTAGAGAAGATCGGCCGGCGCCAAAGTTTTTACTTGTGTGCCACTGAGCTCGATGTTGATGAGATTGGTCCACAACCGATCGGGATCCACCGTTGAGGCGAAAAGATGTGGAGCCACTTCCCAATGCAGTTCGAGAATCAGGCGATGATTGTCGCGCGAGAACTGCATATTGTGTTGTGTGTGCAGCAAGAGATCTTGCTGGTTCAGTGAGAGCGACTTGGATGGAGTGTAACCTTCGGCGAGCAGGATCTCGCGTGCTTTGAGAACGTCAGATTTCCTGACGATCACGTCGAGGTCGACGAAGCGTCGCAATGCGATGTTGCCGTAAGCGAACAGCGCGAGAACCGGGCCTTTGTAGGGAATCGCGTCGATGCCCGCACCGGCAAACAAACCAATCACCCTGCAAAGTTCAGCGGTAAGCAGTGCATTGCGTGCGACGTTTTCTAGGTAACGCTTCTTGAGTTGATTCAGGTGTTCAGGTGGTACGAGGTCTGAGGCATGCCTTTCGAGTTGAAGATACAGTAACGGCACGATCGAGTGCCTGCGAGCGAGGAGAAAGAGATATTCCCAATCAATTTTGTTTCCTGCCAACTCCCGGAGGCGAGTGGCGATGTGAGCGCTCGCCTCGGTCCGCGCGCAACAGAGTAACAACTCGTGCTCTAAGCGCACCTCGGTATGATGTCTCTGCCTTTTTGTGGCGCTATTCATTCACTTTGAGCACAGCGAGAAATGCTTCCTGAGGGATCTCAACGCGGCCGACTTTCTTCATACGCTTCTTGCCCTCTTTTTGCTTTTCGAGCAGCTTTCGTTTACGGGTGATGTCGCCTCCGTAACACTTAGCGATCACGTTCTTCCCGAGTGCTTTGACCGTCTCTCTCGCGATCACTTTGTTTCCTATCGCCGCCTGAATCGGGACTTCGAACAACTGTCGCGGGATCAGCTGTTTCATCTTCTCCGCCAGCGCGCGGCCCTTCGGCTGTGCAGTGCCGCGATGCAGAATCAACGACAACGCATCAACCGGTTCGCCCGCGACCAGCACATCAAGCTTGACCAGATCACTCTCCCAATATCCGGCGAGGTTGTAATCGAGCGAGGCGTATCCACGCGAAACCGACTTCAGACGATCGTAAAAGTCGAGCACGATCTCGTTGAGTGGCAATTCGTAAGTAAGCATCACTCGATTCGACGTGATGTACTCAAAACCTTTTTGCAGTCCGCGTTTCTCTTCGAGCAGCGGAAGAATGCCGCCAAGGTGTTCGTCGGGTGTCAGAATTACGGCGCGTATCACGGGCTCTTCGATCTTCGCGATGCGACCGGGATCGGGCATCTTCGCAGGAGAATCGATTTCGAGCACCTGTCCGTCGGTTGTAGTCACGACATAGCGAACGCTCGGAGCTGTCGTGATTAGATCGAGATTGAACTCCCGTTCCAAACGTTCCTGCACGATTTCCATGTGCAACAAGCCGAGAAATCCGCAGCGAAACCCAAACCCGAGCGCCGTGGACGACTCAGGTTCGTAAAAGAATGAAGCGTCGTTTAATCGCAACTTGTCGAGAGCGTCTCGCAGTTCCTCATATTGTGCCGTGTCGACCGGATACAAGCCCGCAAACACCATCGGCTTGATCTCCTGGTAACCGGGAAAAGGCTCTCTCGTCGGTCGGGCAGCTTCCGTTACGGTGTCGCCGATCTGCACATCTGCAACCGCCTTAATCGAGGCGGTTAGAAAACCGACCTCACCGGCGCTCAATTCATTGATCGGCGTCGGCGTGGGTCGATTTACGCCAAGCGTTTCGACCTGATAATCGCGACCGACGTTGAAGAATCGGATCTTCATTCCCGGCCTGATCGTGCCGTCGATAATACGAAACAACACGATCACGCCGCGGTACGAGTCGTACCACGAATCGAAGATGAGGGCTTTGAGCGGCGCGTTCGGGTCACCTTTCGGCGGCGGCACATCCCTCACGATCGCTTCGAGCACATCGCCGACGCCTTCACCGGTCTTCGCGCTCGTGAGAATTGCGTTGTGAGTTTCGAGGCCGATGAAGTGTTCGATCTGTTCGATTGCTTTCTCTGGTTCTGCCCCCGGTAGATCGATCTTATTAATCACCGGGATCAGCTCGAGATTGTTCTCGATTGCGAGATAAGTGTTCGCGAGTGTTTGTGCTTCGACACCCTGCGAAGCGTCAACTATCAGCAACGCACCTTCACAAGCCGAGAGCGACCGCGAGACTTCGTATGAGAAATCTACGTGTCCCGGCGTATCGATCAGATTCAATACATACATCTGGCCGTCGCGCGCTTTGTAATCGAGGCGGACTGCGTGCGCCTTAATCGTGATGCCGCGTTCGCGTTCCAGGTCCATGTTGTCGAGCACCTGGTTTTCCATCTCGCGTTCCGACAGAGCTCCGGTGAGTTCGAGCAGGCGATCGGCGAGGGTCGACTTGCCGTGATCGATGTGGGCGATGATTGAGAAATTGCGAATGCGAGCTGGATCCATCTTTTACCGCTATTCGGGGAAATGCTCGTTAACGTAAGCCCGCGCTTTTTCAGGTGAATTTATCGTTCCGATAAAGTCGGTGTTTCTCATCACCCATTCGACGTGCTCAGAAATAAAGCTCTGATAGTTTGGACCGGGTGTGTAGTCTTCATCCATCAAACCGATTTTGACCGAGACACGTCGAATTAATTCCTGATCACCGGTCTGGGCAGCGGCTTGATACAGCCTGTGCTTGTCGTCGTCAGACATTGAAGAGATGGACGTTGACGATGAATTGGAGTTAGTCGAGTTCGCGTTGTCGTTACTGTTGTCGTTACTGTTTGTGTTCGTGGAGAGATTGGAGTTGTCGTTCGAATTGTAATTGCGATTCGTGCTGACGTTGTAGTTGTAGTCATAACGCGAACGAGGGGTGCGATAAGCGAAGACGTAGATGAGAACGCCGGCAATCACAACCACGATCAACCCCAGACAACCTGCACCGCCGCAACCGAGAGCGATTTTCTGATTTCGAGTCATATTGTCCTCAATTAAACTGAAGTTAGTGACAAGAAAGCACAATAGTAATTTGAGCAACAAAAAAGCACAAAAAGCACAAATGCTTAATTCCGAGTTTTGTGACTTTTGTGCCTTTTTGTAGCTATAGATCGAATTCGTTAATTAACCGGTGCAGGTATGAGCGACTGATGCCGAGCTTTTTCGCGGCGGCGACCTTATTTCCCTCCGACTGAAGAGCGCTCATAATCATCCGGCGCTTCACCGCTTCCACTGCGCCTTCGAGTGTGCTCTCGTCTCCCGGTGGAATTCCCGGCAGAACACGCAGCATCTTCTCAGGAACGTATTCGAGACCAAGTGTCGAAGTGCCGCTCAAAACTACCAGCCGTTCGATCAGGTTTTCGAGTTCGCGCACGTTTCCCGGCCAGTTATAGTCGATTAAAACTTCGACGAGGGCTGGCTCCAGCTCCGGCGTCGGCTGACCGTACCTCTGCGCCGACTTGGCCGCGAAGTGTGCAGCCAGAATTGGTATGTCGTCCGGACGTTCACGCAAAGGCGGCAAAACCAGCGGCACGACATTCAACCTGAAAAAAAGATCCTGCCGAAAACGTCCCTGTGCAACTTCTTTCTCGAGGTCCCGATTAGTGGCCGCAATCAAACGAATATTGACCGTCAGCGTTTTGGTTCCTCCGACGCGTTCAAACTCACGCTCTTGCAGCACGCGCAGGAGCTTGACCTGCACTGCGGTGCTCAAGTCTCCGATCTCGTCCAGAAAAAGCGTGCCGCTGTCGGCTAGTTCGAAACGACCTTTATGTGTTTGCGTTGCTGAAGTGAACGCTCCCTTCTCGTGACCAAAAAGCTCCGACTCAATCAGTGCTTCCGGCAGAGCAGCACAACTCACCGCCACGAATGGTCCATCGGCTCGTGGACTCTCCTGGTGAATTGCGCGGGCCAGCATCTCTTTGCCGGTGCCATTCTCGCCAGTTAACAAGACAGTCGCGCTGGTTGCGGCTACCGATCTCGCCTGCTTCAACACTCGTTCCAACGGCTGGCTGGTTCCCATCAAGTGAGCGAAGCCGGGCGGACGCGATAGTTCCTCGCGCAGCCGGCGATTCTCAGTCTCGAGCTCTCGCATGCGCGCTGCCTGATTCACAATGTGCAACAACTCGGCCGGATCGAGTGGTTTCTCAAAGAAGCCATAAGCACCACGTTTCACAGCTTCCAGTGCCGCGCGCTTTGCGTTACTGCCTGTGATTACGACCACCTGTAGCGGGGGATCCTGAGAGCGGGCGACGTCGATTAACGACAAGCCTTCGGCGATGTCGTCAACGTTTGGTGGCAGGTGCAGGTCGCTCACCACCACATCCACTTCTTCGTCGTTGATTAGCGCACACGCCTCTTCGCGCGATGACGCCTGCAACACCTGGTAGTCTGAACTTAACGCCCAGAAGAGACCGCTGCGCACTGTGTCGTCGTCGTCGACAACCAGTACGGTGCCTTTGGGCTGTGTTTGAGTGTTCATTTCTCGAACTGCTTTCAGACTAGCAGATAAGATTGCACACGAGTGCCTGATATTAAAAATACCTGGGCAGCACTGCAGAGGAACGAGCGTAACGGGTATGCCTTGCGGAAGGGTCGAGCCGCGCCCTTCTCTATCTTAGTTACGCCTGTCGTAGTGGGATCGATGGTAGCACGACGCGAAAAGTCGTACCAGCGCCTTCGACTGAATCGACTTCGATCTTCCCGCCGCTGGCTTTGATCACTTCGCGGCAAGTGTACAGTCCGAGGCCGATACCGGTTCGTTTGGTGGTGGAAAACGGACGGAACAATCTCGTCTCGATGAAGCTGCGACTCATTCCACGTCCGGTGTCGCCGACGGAGAAGGTTGGTTCTCCGGTTGCTGTCTGACCCGCCTCGATTGTGAGAGTGCCGCCTTTGTCAGTCATTGCTTCGAGCGCATTGAGGACCAGGTTTTCAATCACTTCTTCAACCCGCACCGGATCCGCCAGAGCGTACAAATTCGACGGCAATCGCGTGACAATCGTGTGTTTACCGCGAGACGGCTCGGCAGTCGTGGCGAGCACTCGTTGAATGATTGGGATTAAATCAATTCTGGTAGGCCGCTTGTGCTCACCGCTCAGGCTGGTTAATGGTCTCGAAAGCCTTGCTACCAGGGCTTTCAATTTGTCAGCAGCGCTCGTCAGTCCCTTCAGAGCATCGCTGCGAAATTGTGGGTTGTCGAAGTGCCGTTCCATATTGCTGACGGTTAACGAAAGACCCTCAATCGCGTTTTTCAGATCGTGTGTGAGCATTGCCGAAATGCGAATGAACGACTCGAACTGTCGCGATTCTTCTTCACGCGCAATTTGTGCGCGCAAACGTTCCGTGACGACGTTGATGTTGTCGGCCAGGCCGCGTGCATCGTCGCTCGACTGCAAGATGATGCGACGGTCTAACTCGCCTTTCGCGATCGCAGAAACGTCTTCTGTGACGCGTGCGATTCCTTTCGAGCGGCTACGCACATGTCGTTCAAGCACAAAGGCGGCAACCAGTGCCACCAGGACCGCCACACCGAATCCGATAAGCCCCCAATTCCTGGCAGATGAAAGTGAGGCCGAACTGTCACGAGCGATGGCGACGGTGGCGTTCAGTCGCGGCAGTGGTGCATACGCGACCTCGTAACTTGTACCCGCGGCTGAACGATAGTTGCTCACACCGCTTTGATTTGCCGCCATCGCTCTGGAGATGGAATCGAAGCCTGGAAGTGCCTGATTGATCGGAAACTGCTCCTGCGATCGGTCTGAGTGATAGATGGTCTTTCCCGAACGATCCAAAACAATAACCAACGAATTCAGATTCTTCGTTTGTAGCCCGCGCGAAGCTTCGGAAAACACTGATACGAGATCGAGTACGGCGACTGTCGCACCGACTACGCCAGTGCCTTTTTCATCGTGGATCGGTACGGAGTATTGGAGTGTTGCCGACGGGCTGTGAACTTGTTCAAAACAAACGTTGCCCTGTTGCGTCCAGACACGATCATCGGGTTGGGGCAGAGCGGGAGTATTGAATCCCCGGCAATATGCCCAGTCACCGTTGTCGAGTTTGGTCCAAAGAGGTGTTTTGGCGTTGTTGTATAGAGTGAGTTGGTGAAAAGAACCGCCGAGCTTTGGCAGTGAGTGTAACAGTTCGAGCGGTGGTTGGGGCTTACCGGTCGCGCTCTCGACGTCGGTTCTGGTAACGATGTCGCGTGAAGCTGGAACAATAGCTAGTTGCAGAAGGCTTTTTTGATTCTCGTCGAGTAGTTCATCCAAGCCGGCAGAAAACGCATTGAGATCGTTCTGCACGATTGCGCCGACTGCGGAATCAGCCGTTCTTTTACCGTTCCAATAGTTCAGCTCGGCCAACAGCAGCAACGGTATGGCGCACAGGAGGAAGTAGGTGAGAAAAGATTTAGGCCGCATTATTTATTGCCGATTTTCGATTGCCAATTGCCAATTTAAGAAAAGGTGCCCGACAAATCGGCAATTGGCAATCACTAGACTCTTTTTCTGCCAAACTCATTCAGCAACGGTGCCAGAGTTTCAATAATCAGATCGTGGGCCACGCCGTTGCTGGCCACGAGCCCGTTGCGGTTTTGCACGTCAGGAACGTTGTAGTTCAGAGGATAACCGAAAAGATCACTAATCCGCCCGCCGGCTTCAGTCAAAATAACTTCCGGCGCACTGGTGTCCCATTGCTTTGTACGTGGTGACAAATGAATGTAAACGTCGCATTGCTGCTCCACCAGCAAACCGATTTTTATCCCGACCGACCCGCGTTGTACTTCTGCCTCAAAACCGAGTCGCGCAATCACTTTGTTCATCCGTGGACTCCTGTGCGAGCGACTCGCTGCCAAACGCATGGCCGAGAGTGTCTTCGTGGCTGAAACTGTGGCCTGCTCAGGTTGAAATTCGGGACGTTCGATCCACGTTCCTCCGTCACGCACCGCACGATAAAGCACATCGGCCAGCGGTTGATAAACCACACCAAGCACGCATTGACCGTCCTGGGCGAGACCAATCTGAACGGCGAAATCGCCGTTGCCATCAATGAATCCATTCGTGCCGTCGAGTGGGTCGACCATCCACACACGCGACTTTGCGAGGCGTCGCTCTGTATCTACCGACTCTTCCGCAAGTATTCCGTCATCAGGAAACTCTCGCTTCAGTCCTGACACAATGAGTTCGTTAGCAATCGTGTCGGCCTGAGTGACAGGTTCGACATCGTCGTCCAAATTTTTTTGTTTGATACTGAGCGGACCTTCGTAGTGTTCGAGAATGGCAGCTCCTGCGTTGCGTGCCAGATCGCACGCGACGCGTAGTTCCCGGCCAAAGGAGTTCTGTGCAGAGGTCATCAACAGAGATCTTCCGCGGCCTCTCTGACCGCGACAATGGTTTGATCGATGTCGTTCTTCGTCGTGCGGAAGTTTGTGATGCACGCGCGCAACGCGAAGTGTCCGTTCACAGTAGCATTCGACAGGTACGCGCGACCGCCTTTCTGCACACGTTCCATGATGCGCTCATTCAACTTGTCCAACTCGGTTTCACTCAAACTTTTGCGCGGAACATAACGGAAGCAGCAGATACTCAATTCCACCGGCGCCAGCAGTTCGAAGTCGGGGGCGTTTGCAACGACTTCACCGAAGTACGCCGCCAGCGAGATGTCATCAGTGATTGCTGCCGCGATGCGGCGACTGCCGTAATACTGGAGTGTCAACCAAATCTTGAGCGCCCGAAAACGGCGCGACAGCTCTACGCCGTAGTCCCAGAACGCAAAAGCCTCTTCGTCAACGTATCCATGAGTCTTGATGTAATCGGCTTCTTCAGTGCTGAAGGTTGCTTTAGCGGCCGCGTCGTCGCGAAACAGAAGACAGCCGGCATCAACAGGAACATAAAGCCATTTGTGCGGATCGAGAGAAACGGAATCGGCTAGTTCCAGTCCGGCGAAGAGATGTTTCTTCCGCTCATCGAGTACGCCGGGAGCTCCGTAAGCACCGTCAACATGAAACCAAAGATCAAATTCAGCAGCGACAACGGCCAGTTCCGAAAGCGAATCGACTACGCCCGTGTTGACGGTTCCGGCGCTGCCAACAACACAAAACGGTCGCAAACCCTGGCGCCGGTCGGCTTCAATCTTTTCACGCAATAGATCGATTCGTATGCGTTGTCGCTCATCGCAGGCAACTTCGCGCACTTGATCGCGTCCGAAACCGAGGATGTCGGCCGCCTTCGCGATCGACAGGTGGACTTCTGAAGAAGCGTAAACTGTCATCGGCGGTCCGGAGTTCCAGAGGCCACGACGTGAAGCCTCAGCACCTGACTTCCGACGATTGGCAACTAGCAGCGCGATCATGTTTGCCATCGAGCCACCGCTGGTCAGCAGACCTTTGGCTTCGCGACTGTAGTTGATTAACGAGCCCAGCCATCGCACAACCATTCGTTCGAGTTCGGTACCTGCGGGACCGGAGCGCCAGCAGGTGATGTTTGCGTTGAGTGCGGAAGCAATCAAATCGCCGTAAGCACCGATCGGTGTTGACGGGGAAGCGACGTAGCCGAAGAATCTGGGATGGCCGTTGTGACGGCTGAAATCCATGATCGTCCGACACTCATCGAGTAGTTGTGCGAGTGGGACGCCTTCAGTCGAGAGTTCCGAAGCGATCGACGAGATTGTTTTTCCGGCATGGTTTTCAGCGCGAACTGGACGTTCAGAGATAGTCGTCAGGTAATCCAATATCAGTTTCGAAGCTTCGGAAGAGATCTCCTGAAGAGCTTCCTCGCTGACATCGAGGGAGGATTTCGTTCGCAGTGACATCGTGATCACAAAACTAACATAAGCCGCAGATTTTCGCAGATGAACGCTGATTTGATCTGCGTTCATCTGCGAAAATCTGTGGCCTATCCGTGTTACCATTCGCTCAACATGTCAACCAACTGCGCAACCACTGACGGCACTGCCCGTTATATCGACCGTTTTGCCGATCGCGCCGCGAATGGACACTTCCGCGAAGCACAGAGTCTTGCAGTTTCCTCGATCGGCATCGGCACATATCTCGGAAATCCTGATGAATCGACAGACGCAAACTATACGAGTGCCGTGGTTCGCGCTGTTCAACTGGGCGTGAACGTTATCGACAGTGCCGCGAATTATCGTTTCCAAAGAAGTGAACGCTCGATCGGCCACGCACTAGAGACACTCGCAAACGATCACGGTATTCAGCGTGACGAACTCCTGATTTGCACCAAAGGCGGTTATCTACCCTTCGACGGCGCGCCGCCACGAAATGTTCGTGAGTACGTGAATGAAACTTTCGTAAAGCCCGGAATAGCATCGTTTGAAGACTTCGTCGGTGGTAGCCATTGCATGACGCCGGCGTACTTGCAGAATCAGCTTGATCAATCGTTGCGAAACATGGACGTGCAGTGCGTCGATGTTTATTACATTCATAATCCGGAGTCGCAGTTGGGACAGGTTTCGGAGCCGGAGTTTTATGAGCGACTGAGGCTTGCATTTGAGCGTCTCGAAGAGAATCGTCGCCAGGGCAAGCTCGCGTATTATGGTGTCGCGACTTGGAATGGTTTCAGGGCTCCTGTTGATTCAGGCAATCATCACTCGCTGGCGCGAATGGTTGAGATCGCGCATGAACTAGGTGGAGACGAACATGGCTTTCGTTTCATTCAACTGCCCTTCAACCTTGCAATGCCCGAAGCGCTTTCGCTTGCGAACGAGACCATAGACGGCGAAACGGTCACAGTGCTCGAAGCGGCGTATCGACTGGATGTTAGCGTGATGGCCAGCGCATCCATGTTTCAGGGTCGTGTGGCGAGAGGCTTGCCCGATCCCGTGCGCCAGGCACTCGGATCATTGCCAACGGACGCGCAAACGGCGATTCAGTTTGTTCGTTCGACACCGGGAATCACCACGGCCCTGGTTGGCATGAGCAGTATTGCGCACGTGGAGGAAAACCTGGCATTGACTGAAAAAGAACCCGTCGGACCCGAAGCTTTCTCAGCCCTTTGGACATGATTTTCAGGATTGAAACAGGATTGACAGGATGAATCCTGTTGGACCGGGTCGTCATCGCGCTTCAGCTATCGATGAGAGAAGTACGGTATAAATCATTTTCAGAGTTTTGGCCGTTCTACTTGTCGGAACACAGCAAACCGGCCACACGGCTGTTGCACTTAATCGGAACGACAGCGGGCATTGTGTTGCTGGTTTACTTAATCGCGACCGGCCGATGGTGGCTGTTCTTTCTCGGATTTGTTCCGGGCTATGGCTTTGCCTGGCTCGCGCACTTTCTCATCGAGAAGAACAAGCCGGCGACGTTTGAATATCCGCTCTGGTCATTCATGGGCGATTACAAGATGATTGCGTTGATGCTCACGGGCCGGATGAGTTCTGAGCTTGAAAGGTTGAAATAAGTCCTATAGGACTTAGATAAAGCGTTGCGCGGCAATATCCCTATCCCCGAAATTCCGCACGGCGAGGATCTGTGGCTGATCGTTCTCGTCACCTCTGTGCGCGAGCGGCGCACGCAGCAGGGCCGTCTTTTCTGCGATGCCTCGGCGCGCAATGCCACCGGATCCATCACGCTAAAGATCTGGGGTGAGATCCTCGAAACGCAAAAGGGAATGAAGCCCGGACTCTGGGGCATCACCGGCAAACTCGAAACCTTTCAGGATCGCTCGCAATTTGTTGTTGCTGAATATCGCCCGATCACAATCGAGCAATATCGAGAACACCAGCAGTCTGACCCGCAACTACCGCGCGCCTTTACCTTCGACATCGAAACACTGACGCTTCCAGATTTTCGCGAACGAGTTGGGCCACAACTCGAGCGCTCGATGCGACTCGGCAACATGCGTGTCGAACAACAACAACGTTATCTCGAAGACATCGCAGCCGAAGAGGAGCGTTGTTACGCGCTTGGCGCGTTAAGCGCCACGTCAGGCCGTGTGCTGTCGATCGCTCTTCATGTCGGTGCGATTGCCGGGCTCGAGTTTGCTGGACTAACTCAGGAATCAAGCGAACATGTCTTCGGCATCGACAAAAACGGTTACGAGGAAGACGAGAAGGAAGCGCTCCAGGACTTTCTGACCTTCATGAAGGATTTCGATCCCGAGTGTGACGAACTCGTCGGACACAACATCATCGGGTTCGATCTGCCGTTTGTATTTCAACGTTGCCTGGCTCACTCACTTCAGGCGCGACCATTCGTCAATCTGAGTGACTACAACGTGCGCGGTGTTTTCGATACCATGCATCGCTGGTGGCTCGGTGCGAGACGTCACGTCAGTCTCGACGACGTCGCGTGGGCCCTTGGGATCGAGTCGAGCAAGACCGCCGAGGTTGAAGGCAGTAAAGTCTTTGATCTCTACCAGGCCGGGCGACTCGATCTAATTCGTGAATACAACCTCAACGATGTCCGCGTGACGCGAAAAGTCTACGAACGCATGGTCGCCACCTTCGGCAGATAGTCACAAAAAGACACAAAAGTCACATAAAGAGAAATCCCGCCTCAGGGGGAAACTGCCTAGATTTAGTGAGCGCCCGAGGTTCACGGCACATATCTTGTGTTTTTTGTGCTTCTTTGTGGCTGCTTGAATGCTAGAATGCGGCCATGGAAATTGTCTTTCCCGTGTCGATGCTGGCGATCGGCCTTGTCATCGGCACTGTCTCCCTCTGGTTCGTCACCAGGACGAAGCTCAAATACGAATTCGAACGCGGCCGGGTGGAAGGCGAGACCGAACGCGCGACGCTGATCGAGCGTCTTGCCGGGAAGGACAGCCAGCTAGAGGAGCTTAGCCGGTTGCGGCTCGAGCACGGACAGACGCTTGCCAGTCTTTCCGCGCTTCAAACTCGTCTCGAAGAAGAACGAAAGGCGAGTCAGGAGAAACTCACTCTCCTGAACAACGCGGAAGCGAAGTTGGCTGATGCCTTCAAAGCGCTTTCAGCTGACGCCCTGCGCAACAACAACCAGTCATTTCTCGATCTCGCCAAGCAGAATCTGGAAACTTTTCAGCAAACGGCAAAAGGCGAACTCGAACGCCGTCAAAGCGCCATCGGCGACTTGATCAAGCCACTCAAAGAGTCGCTGGAAAAGGTCGACGGCAAGATTGGCGAACTCGAAAAGAATCGCGTCGGCGCGTATTCGGAATTGCGGGAACAGGTTAAGCATCTCGCGCAGTCGCATTCGCAACTTCAATCAGAAACCGGGAACCTCGTTAAGGCGTTGCGCGCCCCACATGTTCGCGGTCGCTGGGGAGAGATTCAGTTGCGCCGCGTGGTGGAGCTCGCGGGTATGCTCCAGTACTGCGACTTTGTCGAACAGGAAACAGTCGCGACTGAAGACGCTCGCATTCGTCCGGACATGATCGTCCGGCTGCCGGGCAATCGCACGATTGTGGTCGATTCCAAAGTGCCATTCGACGCATTCTACGAGTCGATCTCGACAACCGATGAGGAAGTCCGTGCGAACAAGTTGAAAGATCACGCGCGAATCGTGAGAACTCACATTACGGCCCTGAGTCGCAAGTCTTACTGGGAAGCAGTGCAACCAACGCCGGAGTTTGTGCTGTTGTTTCTTCCCGGTGAAACATTTTACAGTGCGGCACTGGAAAACGATCCGAAACTGATTGAAGATGGCGTCAGCCAGGGAGTGATCATTGCTACTCCAACGACGCTGATCGCGTTGTTGAAAGCGGTATCGTATGGTTGGCGTCAGGAGCAGATGGCCGACAATGCGCAGGAAGTGAGCAACCTGGCGAAAACGCTCTACGATCGACTGCGTGTGTTTACAACTCATTTCGATGAAATCGGCCGAAACCTCGATCGCGCCCTCGAATCCTACAACCGGGGCGTGCGTTCACTTGAGTCGCGCGTGCTTGTGACCGCGAGACGTTTCAAAGAACGTGGCGCGATAGCCGGTGAAGAGATCGAAATACTCGAGCCCGTCGACAAGGCAGCCCGACCGTTGAGCCGTGACGAAGGCGGACTGTTTCCCGAAGAAGACATGCCGCTTCTGAAAGCCAGAAGCGCCAAAGCCCAACGATAATCCACAGATTTCGCAGATTACACAGATCTGCGTAATCTGTGTAATCTGTGGATACTGCTGTGAATGAAATCTGGTTAGGTCCGCTGCTCAACGACAATCGCGCGCTACTCATCGAGCGCTGCGCTAAATTCGTAAGTAATAATCAAAGCGACGCGTTCATTTACCTTGCAGCGTCGTATCCTCTCCTCGAACAAGTCACACAGAAGCTGCTCGACGGCGATCGTAACCGCGGCGTTTGGGGTGAGCTTCCTGTTTACCTGTTTCGCGGACTCGTTCGTCGCGTGCTCTATTCCGCCGCAGACGATAATGGTGATGGCCTGCCGCCCCGTATTCCGATCGATCGTGACGAGTTGCCGTTGAAGCGCAGTTTGATTTCACAACTGCTGATGCAATTGCTCGCGACGAATCAGTTGAAAGCGTTTGCGCCGCTCGCGATGCGCGAAGGCTGCGTTAACAGTATTTCAACATTACTCGGAGAGATTCAGCGCGCGGCGCGAACACCGGCTGAGCTCGCTGACATTCTCGCAGCACGCGCGCGCGACGTGGAAAAAGGGACGACTCAACCGCGCGGCGTCACGCAACTCGACTTCGACAAAGAGATCTCGCTGATCTACTCAAATTACACAGAGCTCCTGAACCAGAGTTTGTTCACCGAAGAAGACGCAGAGCAACTACGCGCCCTCTGGGTCTTGCGCGGCATGATCGACGAGAAGTTTGTGCAGGTGCCGTGGCTCGCCAACGTGCAGTTGTTGGTCATCGACGGCTTCTTCGATTTCACACCGGTTCAGGGTGAGATTCTGCGTCAGCTGATCCCGCTGCTGCCGCAGACAATCGTCAATCTCAATCACGACGATAGCAATCCGGAAATCTTCGCACCGTTTCAGGAAACGATTGGGCAACTCGAAAGCATCGCGAAGTTCGACACAGTACACACTCGTGACTACATCGCAACCGGCGGCGTCTTAGCGACTCTCCGCGAGAATCTCTTCAACGCGCTCACTGCAACGGATGAAGTCTCCGACGATCCCGGATCGATCGTTCGAGAGATTCGTTACCTCGAGTGTGGCGATCGCGACACGGAAATCCGCACAATCGCTCGCGAAGTAAAACGTTTAGTGCTTACTGAGAATTACGATCTTGCAGAGATCGCGCTCGTAGTTCGTGAACGCGCGACCTATGGATCGACCATTACGCGCGTGATGCTGGAAGAGTCGCTTCCGTGCAATCTCGAGTTGCGAATCGAAGCGGGCGATGTTCCCGCGAATCGCGCGGCTCTGAAACTCATCTCACTGCTCGAGGGACTGTCTTCAGAAGACACTGAGGCGACGCGGATTGCTGAAGTCGCGGACCTGATCAAGTCTGAATACTTCAGGCTCAGCGACGCCGAGACACGCGTTCTCTCCTCGCGCTTCGATGAGCAACACATTGGTTTGTTGCGTGCGGATGTACACACACTGACACCCGAAACGGTTGCGCATTTGAAGAATCGATATCGCATCGGCTTCTGGGATGCCGATTCACTCGAGAACGCATTTGCGTATGTTGGCAGTGATTTGAGTGTGAGCGCCTGGCTGGCACGCTGCTTCAGGTTGTACACGGATCTTCCCGGAGCGATCGCGACAAAAGAGCTACTGAACATCGATCCCGGCGCGCACGATCGCGACACTGACATTGCAGACAACGTCGAGAACGCCGAAACCGCAAAGCTCGAAGAGAAAGGTATCGAGAAGAAGCGACGTCCTTCGCGCGATGTTCATCCGGCGGCGCTGGCCTGGACCGCGCTCGTAGTGCGCCGGTTTGCGGAACTGCTGCACGCAATTCCGCGGGAGGGCAGGCCCGGAGAGTTGCGCACGGAGCTGATGCGCCTGCTCGATCGTCTTGGGTTTCGCGAGCAAATTGCGGAACCAGCAAAACGCGCGACTGACGAACAACAACTGCCCCAGGTGATGCTCAACTTCAATGCGCTCGAAGCATTGCGTCGCGCCTTTGTTGCCGCAATCAAGAGCATCGAACTCGCCGGAAAATCTCCTTCGGTCAAGCTTTCGACATTTCTTCAGGAAGTCAGACGTTCGCTCACTTCGCAATCACAAATCTTCGGCGCACCCGATCGCAACGGTTTGCGCGTGCTCGAAGCAACGGACGTGCGTGGCCTTCGTTTTCGTGCGGTGTTCATAGCAGGACTGACGGAAGGCGGTTTCCCCCTGAGCGCGTCGCGAGATTGGATCTATCCACATGAAGAGCGCGATCGTCTCAAAGAGTATGGTCTAACGCTCGAAGACATTTCGCCAAACACGCTTCTGAAAGAAGAGCACTACTTCTACCAGGTAGCCTGTCGGGCCACTGAGCGTCTATACCTGACACGCCCGCTCATGTTGGGTGACGATTCAGAAACAGTCGCTTCCTACTACATCGACGAACTGAGACGCGCGATTGCGCCGTTGCGAATCGAAACTGAAATCATTCGCCGCGATTACGACGGCAAGGAGCTCGACGACGCCTCCACGACCACAGAAATGAAAGTCGGTCTGGTGCGCCAGCAGGAACGGCATTTACATCGTGGCACAAAATCCAGTCTGTTGCCGCAGTCGCGTATCACGCGGTTGTTAACGCTTGCGCGCAACGACGGTTTTCTTAGCGAAGCGGCACTGCGACGAATTGAAATTGAACGTGAACGCGCCGGACCGCACTTCGGTCGTTATGACGGCGAGATAACCGATCCCGATCTCCTCCGCCTGTTGAAACTAAAATTCGGTTCTGACTTTATTCATAGCGCCAGCGGACTAAGCGTCTACGGCAACTGTCCGTATCGTTTCTTCGCGCAGCGTGTGTTGCGTCTCGAGCCGCGCGGCGAGGCAGCGCTCGACTTGCAGGCAATCGACGCGGGAAAACTCCTACACGACGTTTTGCGTCGCTTCTTTGAGCGTCATCGTCGTGAGGCATTACATAAGTTGGACCGCAGGAAGTTGCAAAAAGAACTGGCAGCAATCGCTGACAACGTTTTCGATGAGCACGAACGCGTCGTGCCGCCACTCAATAAACAGATCTGGAAGATCGATCGAGAGATTCGCAAGATTCTTTTAGACCAGGTGCTGTTGTATGAGCTGGATATTCAGGAAGCGACTGAAGCGGAAGAAGTGCTGCCCGCGTATTTCGAAGTCGCTTTCGGTGGCATGCACTCCGCGGCGAAGGATCCGGATTCGAAAGAAGAGCCTCTCGAACTCACGCGCCAAACATTTGTTGGCGAAGAGACGATCAAGATCAGCGGACAGATCGATCGGGTCGATGTGGCACGCGACAACACACTCGTCGCCTATGATTACAAGTTGTCGACGGGATCGAGTCGGGGCGACATCATCTCCGGAAGAAGTCTCCAGCTTCCGATCTATCTCGAAGCCCTTGAAAAATTGATTCTGCCCGACCAGCCAATCGCGGGTGGTGGTTACTACGTGATTCGCGGTGCACAGGACCGCCGTAACAAAGGTCTGTATCGTGCGAGCCAGTTGGATTATCTGCACCTGCGCGCGAAGAATTCAGTTTTTACTGATGAAGACTGGCAGCGAATTCGGACGCAAGTGATAGCTCGGATCTGGGAGTTTCTGGAAGGGATGCGTGCGGGACGGTTCATTGTCGATCCATCAGAGCGAAAGAAGACGTGCCGGTTTTGTGATTACGACGCGGTGTGTCGCTACGATCGGGATCGAATAGAGAGAAAGAAGAAATCCACAGATTAACGCAAATAACGCAGATCTGCGTAATCTGTGGATGGTTTGTATGGAGCAGCGAATTTTATTACCGGAGCAGGCGGCGGCTGCGTACGAGATAGACAAACACGTCTCGGTGACGGCGGGGCCGGGATCCGGGAAGACCACAGTTCTTGTTGAGCGTTACGTTCATATCCTGCGGGAACACAATCTTTCTATCGACCAGATCGTTGCGATCACCTTCACTAATCGCGCCGCCAACGAAATGCACGAGCGATTGCGCCGCGAGCTCAATCAAATGCTGCGCATCGCGAACGAAGAAGAGCGCCGGCGGTGGTTGAACTACAAACGAACACTCGATGGCGCAGTGATCACAACGATTCACGGTTTCTGCGCACGTTTGCTGCGTGAGTTCCCCATCGAAGCGCGTGTAGATCCTCAATTTCTTTTACTTGATGAACATCGCGCGGCAATGATGCTTGAATTGATCGTCGAGGAAGTTCTGTCTGAGTTCATCAGCAATGGTCATATCGAGATCTCGCGCTTGACGCTGGGCGTTGGGCGTAGCCGGTTGGCAGCCGCTCTGGCTCAACTCTATCGCGAGGCTCGCAGTAAGGGATTGAGTCTCGAAGAGCTCGCGCTTGCGACGGCGCGGGTTCACGCTACTGAAGAAGATCACGTGCGCGCTCTCGAAGAGCTCGAAGGCATGATGGATGAATTTCTTGGCGTGCGTCGCACAACTCCGGCGGCGAGGTTGAATCGTGCTGAAGTCCTCGAAGCATGGACCGAAGCACAACAGTTACTGAAAACGATTCCGTCGCACGAAACACTCGCTGACTTCTGCCGTCTGGTCGAGAATTTCCGCAATTTCCGGCCCCAGGCACGTGCGCCAGTCGCCGATCACGTGAAAGCACTCGATGCGCTCGTGTGGGGAAGAGATTTGCAAGGTCGCGTTCCGCAGGTTTGTCTCGATCTGTTTGCACGTCAGTATGCGCTCGAGATGATCAGCCTTTTGACGCGTGTAGATCAGCGACTGAACGAAGAGAAACAAAAACTCTCGGCGCTCGACTTTGACGATCTCGAGTTACGAACACTCGCGCTTCTCGAACGACCTGAAGTGATCGCGCGCACTTCCGAACGTTATCGCTTCTTCCTCGTCGATGAATTTCAGGACACAAACGCCGTGCAACGCGTGTTGCTCGAACGTCTGGCCCTTGCAAAAGGACGTCGCCCGGCGAACCTCTTCATCGTCGGCGATCGCAAGCAATCGATCTATGGCTTTCGCGGCGCCGACGTCGACGTGTTTCGCGAGATGACGTCGATTCTGACTGCCGCGGGCGGCGCAGAGAAGCCTTTGCAGTTGAACTTCCGCAGCCAGCCGCCGCTGATCGCTTTCTTCAATTACCTCTTCGCGCGATTGTTCCAGGTTCCTAATGACGTGCCCGCGAGTGAATACAAAAACCTGGACCAGTTGGGCTACGTGAAGCATGAGATGAGCGAAGCCAAACGCGAGTTGAGCGATGCCGGTCCGCTCGTCGAATTGCTGATCACGACCAAACCATCGCTCGACGACGATCCGCGTGCAGAGCAAGACTCGCGCGTGCTCGATGCGCAGCAGCTTGCGCGACGCATCCTCGCGCTGATACACGGTCCGGCCAAACACAAGTACGGCGACATCGCATTGCTGTTTCGCGCGATGACGCAGGTATCGATTTACGAGTCGGTCTTTCGTCGCGCAAACATCCCGTATCAAACGGTGCTGGGCCGCGGTTTCTATGAGCGTGAAGAGATCACGGATCTGATTCAACTGCTTAGATTTCTCGACAACAAGACTGACGAACTCGCGCTCGCCGCTGTGCTTCGCTCGCCACTTTGCGGAATATCTGACAATGCATTGTTGGCCTTGCGATGTGCGCCATTGCTGAGCGAAGTCGAGACTGTGGATCCGCTGCGCGCCTTCACTGCCACCCGCCGGCTTTACACTGCATTGCGAACCCACGAAGAGATCGCCTTTATCAGCGCCGAGGAACACGAGCTGCTCGATCGGGCGGCAAAGTTGATCAGCGAACTTGTCGCACGCAGACATCACTATCCAATTCAGGATCTGCTGCGTTTTGCTGTTGCGGAATCGGAATATATGACTGTTGTCGCCGCCAATTTCGACGGCGCCCAGCGACTCGCCAACGTCGAACGTCTCTTCACACTGGCTGCTCGCTTCGAGAGTTCAGGAACGCATTTGATTCGCGACTTTGTGCGTTATGTGGAGGAGTTTGAAGCGATTGGCAGTCGCGAGAGTGAAGGACAGATCGACCAGGCAGCAGATGCCGTGCGACTGATGACGATTCATCAGGCGAAAGGTCTCGAGTTTCCTGTCGTTATCATCCCGGATTTGCAACGACTCTCACGTGTCGCCACAGACAATTGGGTGCTTCTCGATCGTCATCAGGGTTTGACGTTGAAAGTGCCTGATGGTCGTGGAAACCTCGTTGCGGGATGCACGTTCGCTAATTTCGAACGGCGACACACATGGCGCGAACAGTTTGAAAGCATGCGTTTGCTTTACGTCGCTGCGTCGCGAGCTGAAGATCGGCTGATACTTTCGGGCGTGACTGAAGACACCGGAAGCATGGTTACGAAAAACGATTCGTGGCTCAAGTGGATCTGGCAGTCACTCGAGCTGGGTGAACGTCGTGCCAGTGATGTGGTCGATCTCGCCGACGACGTGCAGTTGCAATTAACAATGAATCTTGGCAGCGAGCCTGCTGAGGAGTTTGAGGCTGAGCCCGACGCTCCGCCACAGACGAGCATGCATTCGGCCGATTCTTTGAACGAGGCATTTCCTCTCATAAAACCGCTCGGTCCGCAGAGCGGCAACGCGATTCACCGCTTTAGTGTCACGCAGTTGATTAACTATCAGCGCTGCCCGCGACAGTACTACTTCGATCGTGTCTTGCAACTGCCGGCGGCGGATCAAATGGCGGTTTGGAACAATGCCGAAGCGCCGGAACCACCTGCAAATCTCACGGCGACGTTGAAAGGTTCGGTGATTCATCGTTTCTGTGAGCGCTACACGCCGGACCAAAGCGCCGACGAATGTCTGCGGACTAGTTTTGATGAAGTGCTGCGACTGCGTCAGGCGCAACTTGCCGATCGTTTTGTCGAGATCGACTACGAAGCGGCAATTAGAGAGTTGTTGCCGCTGGCAAAAAATTATCTTGCCAGCGACGTGTTCAAGCGCGTCGAGGCCGCGCCGAAGATCGCTGAGCATTATTCAGCGCGGCCAGCAGGCGAAGATGGTCTCTGGAGTGAGCTGAGTTTTCGTTTGCGTCGCCGTTTGGGAGTTCTAAACGGCATTATCGATAAGCTTTTGATCACACATTTGGAAACCGGCGACGTTGAGATCGAGATCATCGACTTCAAAACAAACCGCATCGCATTCGATAAATCCGAAACTCCGGCCGAGCCACAGCCGCGACGAATACGTGCGCCGAAAGACGGGCAATTCGCGTTCGATTTCGAAGCTGCGCCACCCCCGAAACCTGTCAATCGTCATCCTTCGCTGGCAGAGGCATTAAAGACCGCGGCGGAAGATTACCAACTTCAGATGCAGGCGTACGCTCTCGCTGTTCGCGAGCTGCTACCTTCACTCTCGAACGCGAAGATTCGTGTGACGCTTCACTTTCTCGATCCAAACGTCGAAGTGCACCTGGCGGATGAACTGCTTGAACGCACACGTTGCGAACAGGCAGTGGACGAAGGCATGCAACGCACGATTTTTTCCTCCGACCCGGCAAACTTTCCTGTCAAGACTGCGCCGCACTGTCGCATGTGCAACTTCCTCAGCGTGTGTACTGCGGGTAAAGAATGGATTCGGGAGAACTGGGCCACGGATTTTACGGATTGAAAACGGATTTACGCAGATTCTTGTCTGGTTCTGTGGTATCTGTGTAATCTGTGGATCTATGATCACGATCAAATCTTTCGATGATGGCGAGTTCGATGCTTACCTGGCGCTGCCCGCAAGTGGTTATGGACCAGGCATCGTTGTGCTTCAGGAGATCTTTGGCGTCAATAGCTTTGTGCGCAGTATCGCTGACTGGTATGCGGCACATGGTTTCGTCGCACTTTGTCCCGATCTTTTCTGGCGCCTCGAACGTGGAGTCGAGCTGGCAGAAGCTGATCGCAGTAAAGCTTTCGCCCTTTATCAGGCGCTTGATGAAACGAAGGCGGTGGACGACTCCGCGGCGGCGCTTGAATTTCTGAGAAAGCATACCGGCTGCAGCGGCCGTGTTGGCGCGGTCGGGTTTTGTTTAGGTGGCAACCTGGCGTACCTGTTGTCGGTGCGTTTCAAACCTGATTGTGCGGTTGGTTATTACGGCGTCAGCATTGAAAAATCGCTCGACGAAGCAAAGAACCTTAACAATCCATTGATGCTGCATATCGGGAACGACGATCAGTTCTGTCCGCCAGAAGCACAGACGCAGATTCACGCGGCGCTCGATTCAAATCCGCTCGTGACAATTCATGATTATCCGGGCATGGGACATGCTTTTGGACGACCAGGCGGCGAGCACTACGCGCCAGTGGCGGCTGAACTGGCGCATCTTCGCAGTCTCGAATTTCTCGTCAGTAAGCTTGCCGGGGCGGGTGTTGCTTCAGCGCAGCAGAGGTTATCTAACCGTTGGGACGAGCATGTGAAGTATGAATTTGCGACGCGCAACACCGACGACACGCTCGAAACAATGGTTGTCGATTCTTACGTGAACCACGTGCCGGTGATGACCGGTGGTGTGGGTCATGATGAACTGCGTGAGTTCTACTCGAAACGTTTTATTCCACAGATGCCGCCTGATACGGCAATGACACCCGTTTCACGCACAATTGGTGTCGATCGCGTTGTTGATGAGATGGTTTTTGAGTTTACACACACAATCAAGATGGATTGGATGTTGCCGGGAGTTGAACCTACCGGCAAACACGTTAAGGTGGCGCTCGTCGTGATCGTTCATTTTCGTGATGGCAAGTTGGCCCATGAACACATCTACTGGGACCAGGCGTCGGTGCTGGCCCAACTCGGGTTGATTGATGCGAGCAAGCTGCCAGTGGCAGGTGCGGAGAGTGCTGAGAAGGTGCTCAATCCAAAGTTGGCGTCCAATGAGTTGATGAACAGGTGACAGGATTAGCAGGATGTCTCAGGATGGACAAGATAAAATCATGGAGAATCCTGTGAAGCCTACCTCACGATTGCGACGCGATCTGGGCACACTCGAATCATACGCTGCTCTCATCGGCATCCTCATCGGCGCGGGTATCTTTCAGGTCACGAGCCAGGCATGGGCTTTGACTGGTCCAAGCGTCATTCTTGGCTACCTTGTTCTGACGCCCGCGATTCTCGCGACCTCCATTCCCTACGCCGCGTATTTATCAACTCCACTCGGGCGCGAACCAGGCGGCGAATATCTCCATATCTCCCGAACGTTGAGTGGCTATCGTCTCGCATACGTGGGCGCGTGGCTCAAAATCATTTCCTACATCGGCGCGGGTGCGTATCTCGCGAACGCGATGGCTGGTTATCTTGTCGGTAATCGTCCCGACCTACAGCGTTACCGTTTACCGTTAGCGCTGCTCGCGCTTGTCGTGTTTTATCTGATTCACGTCATCGGCATACGCTGGTTTGGTCGCTTCCAGGTAACACTCTCGGCATTGAAGTGTTTAGCGTTGCTCGTGCTGATCGTGCCCGGTTTGTTCCTGCTTCAGAAGTCAAACTACACGCCGTTCTTCACGCACGGCACGAGTGGTTTTGGTGCGAGTTTACTACCACTGTTTTTCGCGTACGCTGGATTTGAGTCGATCGCACAGACGGCGGGTGAAGTGAAAGAAAGCACACGTCGTTTGCCGAAGATTCTTTTGAAGGGAATCACGATCACTGCGTTGATCTACGTGTTCACTTCGATCGTCTCGTTTGGCGTTTTGCCGGGCGGACGTCTGCAAGCAAGCAATGCACCGATGGCGGAAGTGGCTTCCATCTACCTGCCTGCCGGCGCTGCATTGTTTGTGAGGATTGGCGCGATTGCGGCGATCATGACTGCGCTCAACGGCACGATCTTTGTACCTTCACGCCTCGCAATCATGTTTGTAGAAGACGGTTTGGCCCCGCGTTGGCTCGGATTCATTAACAAAGCGACAGCGACACCGATAAGAGGATTGACGCTTACTCTACTTTGTTGCGCTGCTTTACTGATTAGCGGACAGCTGGCTCTCGCGTTGAATGTTGCAGTCTTTGCCCTGGTCGTGCTTTATTTTCTTCATAGTTTAGTATTCTTGTTCCTCCCTCGATTGAATCCGCCTCTTGCGAGCGAGATTACGATCAGTATGCCGCATCGAGTGCAGCAGGCCGCAGCTCTCGTCTCGCTATTGTCGATGGGACTTATGATTCTGATTCAGTTGCGTCAGGATGTTGAAGTTTTGCGGACGCAGACATTGGGTGAGCGGATCAGCGGGCAGTCGTTGACGAGCATCGAGTTGATAATTGTTTGGGGCGTAGTTGGAGCTGGACTCTATCAACTCGCCCGCATGCAACGCGGAAAACAGGCCGCGAACGTTGGGGCACATGGAGATTGAAGGCAAAAGAGTACTCGTGACGGGAGCAAGTCGCGGCCTGGGCCGCGCGCTGGTGACTGCGTTCCTTGATGCCGGTGCGAGCGAAGTGCTTGCCGGCGCTCGGAAGCGTGAAGATCGAGAAGCGCTCAAGTCAGAGCGCGTAACGCCTGTGCGCCTGGACGTGACTAGTGACAAAGATGTCGTCGGGCTGCCGGAGTTGGGTCCGGTGGACATCCTTGTCAACAACGCTGGAATGGCGGGTTTTGGTAATCCGATTACGATGGATTTTGCCGCGATTCAGGAAGAGATAGCGGTCAACTATCTTGGCGTGCTGCGTGTGACACGCGCGATCGCGCCGGGAATGATCGCGAAACGCGAAGGGATGATAGTCAATGTCGCGACGGCTTACGCGAAGAGTAACTTGCCGATCGTGGGAACTTATTGTGCGACGAAAGCGGCGTTGTTGTCGTTAGGCCAGGCGCTGCGAGCTTACCTGTCGGAACACGGTGTTCGCGTGATCACTGTGATGCCGACGACGATCGACACCGATATGAGCAAAGGCGCCGACGTTCCCAAGATGACGAAAGAGTTTGTCGCCGCGGAAATCCTCGCCACGATTCGTGAGGAGAGATACGATCCGCCGATTGGAGATGAGGCGAAAGGCGTGCTCGATAGTTTTGCGAAAGACGCCATTGGGCTAGAGAAAGTTTTACAGCATTACAGGATGTAACAGGGCGAACAAGATTGAGTCTTGTAAATCCTGAAATCCCGCCCCAAATCATGATCGAACACAGGCACCGTCACGAATTCCCAACCCTGGCTACGGGCATTCACCTGCTCAGCCACAGCCTCGGCCCGGTGCCTCGTGCTGCGCGCGACTCGATGTCGGCCTACATCGATGCCTGGGAACACCATACGAGCGAAGATGCCTGGGCCACGAGCTGGTGGGAATTGTCGCAACGCGTCGGCGATCGGATCGCTCGGATTCTCGGTGGCGTTCCCGGCTCAGTTCAGATTCAGCCCAACGCGTCGCTCGCACTCGCGACTGTTGCCTCATGCTTCGATTTCAAGACCGGTCGAAATAAGGTAGTCACGACCGCTCTCGACTTTCCTTCAATGGAATATTTCTGGGACGCACAGCGACAGATTGGAGCCAGAGTCGAAGTTATTCCATCGAACGATGGAATATCGGTTCCGTTGGAACGAATCCTCAACGCGATCGACGGCGAAACTTGTCTTGTAGCGCTGACCCACACTTCCTACGTCAGTTCTTCTCGGGTTGATGCTCGTGCAATCATCGAACACGCACACGAGAAGGGCGCGCTGGTGTTACTGGATGTTTACCAGTCGGCCGGTGTGATGCAACTGAATGCTGCTGACTGGAATGCTGACTTTCTCATTGGCGGCACGATTAAGTGGCTTTGCGGTGGTCCGTCGTGCGGTTATCTTTACGTCCGGCCCGATTTGCAGAGAGATCTGCGTCCACGACTAACGGGTTGGGTCGCTCACGATGCGCCATTCGACTTTGCACACGCGCCGATGCGTTACGCGAGGTCGGTGCGACGCTTTGCACAGGGGACGCCGAGCATTCCTGCGCTCTATTCGGCAATCCCTGGCCTCGAGATCATCGAAGCGGTCGGTATCACAGACATTGCTGCGGAATCGCAGCGCCGCACGCAACTAATGATCGATTTCGCCACCGCGCGCGGTTGGACCATCAACACGCCAATCGAAAAAAGCCAGCGTGGCGGCTCAGTCATGATCGGCGTTGAGAACGCTTCGATGATGGTTGAACGTTTAGCTGAGCAAAAAGTTTTCGTAGATTGGCGACCTGGCGCCGGGTTGCGCGTGTCGCCACACTTCTTCAACACTGATGAAGAGATTGAGGAAGCCCTGAACATTCTGGCGGGGCTGATGGAGTGATGAGTAAGAACACTGCGATCGACTCACCAGCGCCGGATTTCACGTTGAAAGATGGAAACGGGGAGCAGTGGCGGTTGTCGGATCATCGCGGGAAGGTCGTAGTGCTGCTGTTTTATCCCGGTGATGAGACGCCGGTATGCACGCGGCAGATGTGTTCGCTGCGCGATCGTTGGGACGACTATCTCGCAACTGGTGCTGAAGTTATCGGCATCTCTTCAGATTCAATCGAGTCGCACCAGAAGTTCGCAGCTCATCACGATTTGCCGTTGCGACTGTTGTCGGATTCTGATGGCGCTGTTTCGAGGCTTTATGGCGCGCGGTCGTTGATTCCCGGGCGGGTTGCGCGTGCAGTATTTGTAATCGATGCGAAAGGTATTTTGCGCTACAGCGACATCCGCCCGATCGGCTTATTCAAGCCGAAGGACGATGATAATATTGCAGCCATTCGCGCAGCACAGAAGCAACAAATATAGGTCCATAGGACGACCTATTATCAGGAGGCAATAATGGCGGATACGATCAAATGCACACACTGCGGCGAGAAGCGCCCGGCGCTCTCATTCGCGCCCTTTCCCAACGCTCTCGGACAACGCATCGCTGCTGAGATTTGCCAACCGTGTTGGAACGAGTGGCTGCAAAAACAAACGCAGATCATCAATCACTACGGCCTCGATCTCACCAGTCCCGACGCTCAGAACTTCCTCTTCGATAACATCAAAGGTTATCTGTTCGGTGACGCACCAAAGGTTGCAGAAATCGACACAACAAAAGAAGGAACAGTCAAATGGTAGGAGCAGGAGCAGATAGCACGAGCGAATGCTGCCCCTGCACACTACCCTTGTCACAGTAATTTACCTGCCACTGTTTTGGCCCACCGTTTGCTCTGACTTGCACCAGACGTATGTTTTCCGAACTAGTTATGTCTGTTAACGCAAGGAGGATTTCGCAAGATGAGACGCAAAATCGAGGGGCTCCTGGTCCTGGGGGCACTTTTAGTATTGATAGCTGGATGTGACAACACCACAAACGACAATCGGGCGGCAAACGCGAACGCCAACGTGAATGCAAACACAAACGTTCCTGCTACTTCGACGCCGGTGACCACGGCGAACACTAACAGAAGAGCACCAACACGCGAGGAGTATGAAAAAGACAAGGAACGCTACTCGCGCGAAGCGAAAGAGGCTGGCCGCACAATCGGCACCGGCTTGAACGATGGTTGGCTTTGGGTAAAGGCGCGCTTCGATCTGGCAGCCGCTGATGACCTGCGCGACTCAACCATCAATGTTGACGTCGATAAAGGAGTCGTCACTCTCAGTGGTACTGTCGCAAGTGCCGCTCAGAAGAGTCGTGCTGAAGCCGTTGCGAAGAGTGTCGAAGGCGTGACCGGAGTAAAGAACATGTTGAAGGTGCAATCGGGTAACGCCAACGCGCCGAAGGCAAACGCTAACAAGTAAGCCACAGAGTATAGGCAGATGAATACGATAAATCAGCTTTGCCCGAAAAGTCTGATTTCTCTGTGCAATCTCTGTGTCCTCTGTGTCTCTGTGGTTGTTTTTTCCGAACAATTCCTTAACCACAGAGGCACAGAGGACACAAAGACTGCACAGAGAAGAAATCCGTATTCATCCGCGAAAATCCGTGTCCCGCACTTCCCTCACACACCACTCTTAAGCTAAGCTTTTACTCTCTTTCCTCAAACGAAGTTTTGTTACAAACCTGAATAGTGGGGATTTGGTTAACTATGCCAAAAGTCCTTTCGCGTCTACTTGTCGGGTCAGCCTTGCTTTTTCTATTCGCGGGCGCGAGCCAGGCTCAACGCAGCGCAATCGATACCTATGCAATCACAAACGCGCGTGTAGTTACTGTGTCTGGCCCGGTGATCGATCGCGGCACAGTCGTGATTCGTAATGGCCTGATTGTCGCTGCCGGTGCAAACGTTACGGCCCCGTTAGATGCTCGCGTCATCGACGGCACAGGGCTAACGGTTTATCCCGGCCTGATCGATTCCTACACAAATCTGGCGTTGCCGGAAGCTGCTGCTTCACCTTCGCCTGGAGGTGGTGGCGGAGGCGGTGGTTTCTTTCTGGCGACCCAGCAGCAGCGCCCTGTGGGTGGTCCAAATTCAACTCAACCGGTTGGACTCCAGCCGGAAGTCATGGTTGAAGATGTTATTCGTGCCGGTGGAAACGAGATCGAAGCCTCGCGCAACGTTGGCATCACCACGGCGCTCACTTTGCCGCGTTCCGGAATCTGGATGGGCCAATCGGCGCTGATCAACCTGGCTGGAGAAACTCCGCAGCAGATGATTGTGCGTTCACCCGTCGCCATGCACGTAGGTTTCACGCCGCTGCGGACTGGCGGATATCCGGGCTCGCTTCTGGGAGTGTTCTCGACACTGCGGCAGATGATGCTCGACGCGCAACGCTATCGTGATTCGTTCCAGATCTACGAAAAAGCACCACGCGGAACGCGGCGTCCCGATACGGATCGATCGCTCGCGGCCTTGATTCCAGTTATTGAAGGACGTATGCCGGTAGTGATGTTGGCCAACAGCGAGCGTGAAATATCGCGCGCGTTGGACCTTGGTAATGAGTTCAAACTCAAGTTGATTATCGCCGGCGGTCGTGAAGCCGATCGAGTTGCCGATCGCTTAGCGAAACAGAATGTGCCGGTGCTGCTTTCGCTCAATCTGCCGCGACGAACGACTGCGGCAATGGCGGAAGCAGATCCGGAGCCACTGCGCGTGTTGCGTGAGCGTGTCGAAGCGCAACGGACTGCGGGCAAGCTCGCGAAGGCGGGGGTTCGATTTGCGTTTCAGTCTGGTTCGCTGAACAACATGTCGGAGTTACTGGGCAACGCCAGAATCACGATCGAAAACGGCCTTCAGATGACGGACGCTTTGCGTGCCTTTACGATTTGGCCGGCCGAAATCCTCGGTGCTCGGGACCAGCTCGGCTCGATAGAAGTTGGCAAAATCGCAAACTTGACTGTGACGCGTGGCGATCTTTTTGACCGCAATAGTCGTGTGGTCCACGTATTCATCGATGGTCGTCCGGTTGATGTCAGACCAGCGACAGCTGGTGTTGGACCTGGTGCTGGTCGTAACAACGTAAGTGGAACCTGGACGGTAAACATCAACCTCGAGGGACAAGGTGATAAATCAATTACCCTGACTTTGCAGCAGGAAGGGGAGCGGTTGAGCGGGTCGATCGCTGGACCACTCGGCGCGGGTGAGATTTCGAATGCATCGGCGTCGAATACTGGGGAGGTGCGGTTCACGGTTTCCGTGAATGTTGAGGGACAAACGAAGGAAGCGACGTTCACCGGCAGGCTGGCGAATAATGAGCTCCGTGGCAACGTCACGATTGTCGGTTCGGCCTCGGGAACATTTACGGCCACAAGAGCCGGACAGCCAAATTAGAAATTCCAATTCGGAGTAAACAATGAAACGAGTCATCGCGAAACTCCTGTTTATTACATTCGTCGGCACTCTTATGGTGAATGCAGCACGCGCGCAGCAAGCCGCGCCCGAAACGCTCATTCGCAACGCCACAGTGCTCACTATCACGCGCGGCACGCTTCAAAACACCGACGTGCTTATGCGCAATGGCAGGATCGCCGCTATCGGTAAGAATCTCACGGCGTCTGCAAACGCGCGCATCATCGATGGCACGGGCAAATACGTCATGCCAGGGATTATCGACTGCCACTCTCACTCGATGCTCGACACGATCAACGAAGGCACACTCGCCGTCACCTCGATGGTGCGGACAGCTGACGTGCTGAATCCGACGGACGTCGATCTTTATCGTGAGCTTGCAGGCGGCGTGACGACGTTGAACCTGCTGCATGGTTCGGCGAATCCGATTGGTGGACTGAATACCGTTGTGAAGATCAAATACGGCCGCCCGGCCAGCGAATTCTTGTTTCCGGGTGCGATGCCGGGAATCAAGTTTGCGCTCGGCGAAAACGTCAAGCAATCGAGCCGGCCGAATCAGCCGGGCGTCCAGCGTCGTTATCCAAGCACGCGCATGGGCGTTGAGGAAGTCATTCGCGATGCCTTTACGCGCGCACGCGATTACAAGCGAACGTGGGATGAATATCGTGAGGCTGCAAAGAAAGACAAGAACCTGATTCCACCGCGCAGAGACCTACAGCTCGAACCACTGGTCGAGATTCTTGAAGGCAAACGCTACGTGCACGCGCACTGCTACATCGCTAGCGAGATCCTGATGCTGATCAATATCGCCGACGAGTTCGGTTTCAAGATCAAAACGTTCCAGCACGTACTTGAGGGTTACAAAGTCGCCAAGGAGATCGCCGCACATGGCGCCGGCGCTTCTATCTTCGCCGATTCATGGGCTTATAAGATTGAAGCCTACGACGCGATTCCTTACAACGCAGCAATCATGACGCGTGCCGGAGTTGTCGTGTCGATGAACTCCGACTCCGATGAAAGAGCGCGCCGATTGAATATCGAAGCTGCGAAAGCGATGCACTGGGGTGACCTGACGGAAGAACAGGCGCTGAAGCTCGTGACACTCAATCCTGCGATTCAGCTCGGTATTCAGGATCGCGTGGGGTCGATTGACGTCGGCAAAGACGCGGATGTCGCGATCTGGAACGGGCATCCGTTCAGCGTTTATTCGCGAGTTGATACGACGTTCATTGACGGCGAAGTCTTCTTCGATCGTGAAAAGGATCTGGCGCGACGACCGGAACTTGCAAAGGAGCGCGCAGTGCTCGAGCAAGCCGAGCCGAATCGGCCACGCACACAAGGGCCATCGCCGCAAAGACCTCCTCGTCGTCCAAGCAAGCACGAGGATGACGATATTGAGATAGAGAAACCATAGGCATTGAATTCTTCTCTGTGCAAACTCTGTGGTCTCTGTGCCTCTGTGATTATCGGAACTCAGATATAACAACCACAGAGACCACAGAGGTTGCACAGAGACGATCACACTGTTGGGACTATGATTAAGATGAAAATCCGAAGCGTATTCATACTACTCATTTGCGCCTGTTCCGTGGCCGCGCAACAGATCGGCAATCCCACAACACAAGACGGCGTGCTTCCGCCACGAGGCGTCGTCGCGATCCGCAATGCGAAGATTGTCACAGTCAGCGGACCCGACATCGAGAATGGCACTGTCCTGATTCGTGATGGAAAGATCGAGGCCGTCGGCGCGAACGTTTCTGTTCCAGCGGGTGCGCACACGATCGATGGCCGCGGTTTGTCTGTTTATCCCGGAATGATCGATGCCGGCACAAACATGGGACTTGTTGAAGTTCCACAGGGAGCAAACGGCACTGTCGATCTATCCGAAGTCGGCGACCTCAATCCAAACGCAAAGGCAATCATCGCCGTCAACCCACACAGTGCACATATCGCTGTGACTCGTGTTGAGGGCATAACCAACACGCTGACTGCTCCAACCGGCGGTCTGATTTCCGGCCAGGCGGCTTTGATCAACCTGCTCGGCACGTCGCCGAAGGAGATGGCGGTGGTGCCGCAAATCGCACTCGTCATCAACTATCCACGTATCGGCGGAGGTGGCGGCGGCTTTGGCGGATTTCAGCAACAACCTGCCAATCTCGCTGAGACGTTGACAGCGAATGAGCGTCAGGTCGATCAGATTCGCAAGATGTTGCGTGATGCGGAAGCTTACGGCCGTGCACAGGACGCTTATGCAAAAGACAAGTCGTTGCCGCGGCCGGATCGCAATGTTGTTCTCGAACCTCTTGTTCCATACGTTCGCGGTGAACAGCCAGTAATTTTCCGCGCCGACCGTGAGGCCGAGATTCGTGGAGCTTTGCGTTTTGCTGAGGAGATGAAGTTGAAGCCGATTATCCTCGGCGGCAACGATGCGTGGAAGGTAGTGAATCTTCTTAAAGAGAAGAACGTCCCCGTAATCCTGACCGGCATACTCTCCTTGCCGGGGCGCGAGGATGATGCCTACGACTCTCTTTATGAAAATGCGGCGAAACTTCAGCAGGCCGGTGTGCGTTTCTGCATTTCCACCGGTGATGCGGGTCCGGAAGTGCGAAATCTCGCGCAGTACGCTGGAATGGCCGCGGCTTTCGGATTGTCGAAGGCCGATGCAGTAAAGGCAGTCACCCTCTATCCAGCGCAAATATTGAATGTCGCAGACCGTCTGGGATCGATCGAAGCCGGCAAGATGGCCAATCTGGTCGTGACCGACGGCGATTTGCTCGAAATTCGTACTCACATACGATTTTTGTTAATAGATGGTCGTCCGGTGGTGTTAAGTAATAGGCACACAGAACTGAACGACGCATTCAAAAATCGGAAGTAAATCCATCCACAGATGACGCAGATTTTTCTGTGTCATCTGCGCCATCTGTGGATAGTCTTTTAGGAGGAATCCCCTTGTTTACCAGGAGTCTATTAGCCCTCGCTGGCATTTTTGTCTTTTCCACCCCGGCAGTTTATTCGCAAACAAAACTTCTGCGATTCCCCGATATTCGTGGCGATCGAGTTGTATTCACTTACGCCGGCGACCTTTGGACGGCGCCCTCGAGCGGCGGCTCCGCCATGCGACTCACTTCACACCCGGGTGTGGAAGTGTTTGGAAAATTCTCCCCCGATGGAAAGTGGGTTGCCTTTACCGGCCAGTATGACGGTGACGAACAGATTTTCGTCGTGCCAACTTCCGGTGGCGAGCCGCGACAATTGACTTTCTATCCGGGGCGCGGACCCCTGGCGCCGCGCTGGGGCTGGGACAATCAGGTATTTGGTTGGACAAAAGATAGCAAGCGCATCATCTTCCGTTCGCTTAGAGACTCGTGGTCGCTTCCGATTGCACGCCTGTACACCGTTTCGGTCGACGGTGGTGCTGCGACACCTTTACCAATGCCAACGGCAGGATCCGGTGATCTTTCTCCAAACAATGACGAGATCGTTTACTCGCCTCAGTCGCGCGATTTCCGCTCGGAAAAACGATACGGCGGTGGTCAGGCAAATCAGCTCTACATCTTCAACCTGACCAGCAATGCAGCAAAGCGCATCACTGAGGGTCCGCGAGCGACACGCGATGCGATGTGGATTGGAGACACGATCTTCTTCAACTCCGATCGCGATGGGCATTTCAATCTGTATGCGTATAGCGTGTCGAATGGAAGAACGACGCAGGTGACTACCAGCAGGTCGTGGGATGTGCGTTGGCCCAGTTCAGACAACGAAGGCCAGGTCGTTTACGAACTGGATGGCGAGCTGGTAGTAATGGACGCGCGCACGAAGAAGAGCACACCGATTTCGATCAATGTTCCTGATGAAGGCAATTCACGCCGGCCCAGTCGTGTGTCGGCGGCGAATCTGATCGAGTCAGTCGGTCTGAGTCCAAAGGGCGAACGCGCTTTGTTTGCTGCTCGGGGCGATATCTTCACGGCTCCGATTGAAAAAGGTCCAACTCGAAATCTGACAGATTCATCTGGCGCGCATGATAAGTGGCCGAGCTGGTCGCCCGATGGTTCGCAGATCGCGTTCATCTCCGACAAGTCTGGTGAAGAAGAGCTTTATCTCATTCCGCAGGACGGCTCGAAACCTGCCGAGCAAATCACAAACGGTGGCACCGCCATGCGCTATGCGCCGGAATGGGCGCCTGATGGAAAGCGAATCGCTTTCAGCGATAAGGACGGCAAGCTGTACGTTCTCACACTCGCCGATCGCAAGATCATTGAAGTCGCCGATTCGTACCGTGGCCAGATTCGCGACTACACCTGGTCGCCGCGCGGTAACTTCCTGGCATTCACGATGCCGAATCAGAATCAGTTTTCGTCAGTGTTTGTCTGGAGTGCGACTGATGGCCAAACGAGACGCGTAACTGACGATTACTTTAACTCCTACAATCCTGCGTGGGAGCCGCAGGGCAACTATCTCTACTTCCTGAGTGATCGGGAATTTGCACCACAGCTCTCCAATATCGAGTTTAACTACGCAACTAATCGCCCGACTTACATCTATGCGATGGCATTGCGCAAGGACGGCAAACATCCCTTTCCACCGGAGAGCGACGAAGTAACAATTTCAAAGACTGATGATTCACCTAAACCAGCCGCGTCACCCGCGGCTGAGAAACCTGCCGATGCGCCTGTCGCGCCGCCGGCGCCTGCTGAAGCCAAACCCGACGCGGCGCCGAAACCGCCGGCAACGATGACGATTGATTTCGATGGTCTGTCAAATCGTGTCGCGCGCGTACCTCTCGGTGCTGACAACTACATCGGACTATCAGTCAAAACCGGACATCTGCTTTATGTAATCGGCGGTGCTGGTTACTACGGTCGACAGGGTGATCGCACTCCTTCGTTGAAAATCTATTCAATTAAAGATCGCAAGGAAACGAATCTGGTCGACGACATTCGTGGCTACACACTTTCCGACGATGGTTCGAAGGTGCTGGTCGCGCAAGGACCGGGTTACAGCCTGTACGATGCAACACCGCAGGGAGAAAGATCGCGAAAGGCAGTTGCGACTACTGGCCTGTATGTCGATCGCGTGCCGGTTGAAGAGTGGAACCAGATCTTCAATGAAGTTTGGCGTCGTTATCGCGATTGGTTCTACGTGTCGAACATGCACGGTTACGACTGGGCCGCGCTGCGCGAGCAGTACAAGCCGCTGCTCAAGTATGTGGCCCATCGTTCGGATCTCAACTACGTGATCAGCGAAATGATTGCCGAGCTTACCGTGCAGCACGCATATATTGATGGCGGTGATTTTCAGATTCCGCCTCGTCCGCGATCGGGCTTGCCTGGTGCGCGCTTTGAACTCGATCAGCAGTCGGGGCGCTATCGCATTTCGAAGATCTTCGGAGGCGACAACTCGGAAGATATTTATCGCTCACCTTTAACTGAGGTCGGCGTCAACGCGAGTGTTGGTGATTACGTTTTGGCAATCGATGGAGAAGAGTTGAAAGCGACAGACGATCCTTACAGGTTGCTTCGTAATAAGGCCGACAATCCGGTCCAACTCACGCTTAACAAGGTGCCGTCGATGCAGGGCGCGCGAACAGTTTCGTATCGTCCGATCACCGACGAACAAAACCTGATCTATCTCGATTGGGTCGATCACAATCGCGAGAAGGTCAGCAAAGCTACTAACGGTCGTGTTGGTTATCTGCACGTTCCCGACATGGGTGCGAATGGAATTCGCGAGTTCATCAAGTGGTACTACCCACAACTCAAGAAGGAAGCGCTGATCGTTGACGTCCGTGCAAACGGTGGCGGCAACGTCTCGCGCATGTTGATTGAGCGTTTGCGGCGTAAAGTTCTCGCACTCAATTACTCGCGCACCAACGACGACGCCAGCACTTATCCGGACGGCGTTTTTGTTGGACCAATGGTGGCATTGCTGGACGAGAACTCTGCTTCAGATGGCGATATCTTCCCGGCGATGTTCCGCGAAGCTGGCCTTGGACCATTGATTGGAAAGCGTTCGTGGGGCGGTGTGGTTGGCATCACGAACCGCGGTCAACTGATTGATGGCGGCGTGGTCAACGTGCCCGAGTCGGGATTTGCGAGTAAGACGGGAGAGTGGATTATTGAAGGTTATGGTGTGGATCCGGACATTGAAGTTGATAACGATCCGCAGTCAGTAATTGCCGGCAAGGACCCACAGCTCGAACGCGCAATTTCTGAGGTGATGGCGAAGTTGAAAACGCCGGTGAAGCTTCCGCCGAAACCTGCAGGGCCGGTGAAGACTATTGATAGTCGTCGGACATCGAAAGCGACTGAGCAGGGAAATAACTAAAGCCGATCGGTTCTCAGCAATTGCTTCACAGGATGGACAGGATTTTGCAGGATGAAACAGGATTCATTCTGCAAATCGTGTCCATCTCGTAAATCCTGTCTCACATCATTCCTTCGAACAGCTTATCCAGTGAAACTTCAAACCCCTCGAGCACGCGCGACTTGGCGTGATGCCCGCGTGCAAATGTGATGGCCTTCCACACCAGTATCTCTCCGATCTTGCTCGCGTAACGCACTTCGATCGTCGTGTTCCAGGGATCCACGAGCCACAATTCGCGCACGCCTAACGCAAGGTAGGTATCAGCTTTTATCGTCTCATCGTAGACCTTGGTGCCGCGCAACAGGAACTCGAAGACGATGTCGGCTGACGTGCGTTTGTCGCCCATCTTTTTATCCAACTCTTTCGAGACGTACATCAGGTCCGGCTCGAGATAAGTTGAACCTTTGGCGCGACGCCATACAGCTTCGCGAGGGAAGTGCACATCACCTTCAATGTTGTTAGCAATCAAGAACGCCATTAAGGCTCTATTCATGCGTGAGGCGACAGACCCGTGAGGCGGGTTTGGCGGCGGAACCATAAAAAGATACCCTCCAATGAGCTCATAGCGCGCATGGTCCTCGCGTTCTGGCAGTGCCCAAAACTCCTCGAGAGTGTAGCGGCGCGTGAGTGGTGAGAAATTGACCTCGATAGTCGTTTCAGTTTCTAAAGCTTGCATCGTGGCCCTCCTAATTCATGTTCATGTTACTCCTTGATAAGTAGCTTCTCCAACGGCAACATCGCTTTCGCACCTTTGTGTTGCCAGCAACGAACTGGACCATGAACGCGTCGCGAACAGGGCGTTCCTTTCTTTGTTCGCGCACCGCAGAGATACATCTGTTCCACGGTAATCGGTGGCTGTGCGGGCGTTTCGCTTTGTGATGAAATATTCGCCGTGCGCTGTATTAAGAGTGGCGGTGGCTCGTGTCTCAACCCGCGTCCAATCAGCATCCCAAGCAGCAGAATACCTACCACGACGTAGCCGCGTTGCAGTACATACGACTTGCGGAATTGCGGGAAACACTTGTCACAGAATTTGCGACTGGTCCATGCACGCCAGCGCAGACGCACGATCCGCTCACCACACTCTGAACAAAAATTTGGACGGTAATTCGTGAGGAACGACAAAGTCCACGCATTATATGTGATCTCTTTCAAGCAACCGAATCCATCGCTCACGCGTCCGAAATCAGCGTTTGAAAAACTATTCTCCGGCGGGCATACTTTGCTGACCGGTTTATCGGTGCAATACATGAAACCCTTCTACAAAACCCTGTTTGTGGCAGTTTTGTTGGTCGTCACCGTCTATTCGGTCCATGGTCAGGAACCAGACGACGTCATTCGGACTGAGACTTCGCTGGTGCAGTTGAACATCGGTGTGGTCGACAAACAGGGCCGCGCCATCACGTCGCTGACTAGAAACGATTTCGTGGTCTATGAAGACGGCGTCAAGCAATCGATACAACACTTCCAGCCCGTCGATGCGCCGTTCAGCCTGGTGCTGATGCTCGACATGTCTGGATCGACACTCAACTTCCGTCAGCAGCTGAAACTAGCAAGCCAACGATTTCTCGACGCGCTCGGGCCTGACGACCGCGTCGCAATCATTCAGTTCAACAAGAACGTCAAATCGTTAACCGGTTTTTCTACCGATCGCCAGAAAACCGCCTATGCGATCGAGATTGCCAACGGCGCGGGTGAAACCCATTTCTACGAAGCGTTGAAGTACGCATTGAAAGAATTGGAGAAGGAGGGGCAGCGACGTAAAGCCATTGTCGTTTTGACGGACGGCCTCGATACGCATCTCCGCAGTACCGATCGCGCCACAGTGTCGAAGGCACAAACTGACGAAGAAGCGCTTGCAGCGATCCAACCGCAAACAAGTGCAGATCTTAATAATGTGCTCGCTTCCGCGGATCGCCAGGGCGTCACCATCTATCCGTTGGCGCTGCCATCAGGTGATCCGAAACGGCTGCCATTGCAAACGCCCAACATTGTCGGCATCTATGCGGCCGCGCGCGCGCGTCTGCAGTCGCTCGCCGACCGCACGGGCGGGCGTTTGAATGAGATCAACAGGTTGGAATACATGGCCCAACTGTATCGCGAAGTGGCGGCAAATTTACGAACGCTCTACACGGTTGCCTATCAGGCAAAGGGCGATCGTCCGCGCGGTAAGTGGCATGAAATAAAGGTAGAAGTCGCGAACTCGGATTTGACGGCACGCACCAAGCCCGGCTATTTCGCGCGGTGAGCGAGCGTGGATTTTACATATCTGGTCGTAACATTTAGTATTAGAGCCTCGCACCCGTAGCTCAGTTGGATAGAGTACCTGACTACGAATCAGGGGGTCGCATGTTCGAATCATGCCGGGTGCACCAATGGGATTAATAAGTTAGGGCGTCCGCTTTGGACGCCCCGTTCTAATTTGTGTGCCCGCGATCAAGATATAGCCGTATTCAAGACATTTGGGCCCAGCTCTAATTCAGGAATTGTCTTTCATCTGATTGGCTCGTTGCAGTTGCCGAAGCCTTCCTCTTCGCGAAAATAGTTGTACAGACGCAAACGAGCGTCGTGCTTGACGATGAACGGTTCTTTGATTGGTTTAAGCGTTTTTCGGTAGTCTTTCATCCCCCGAAAGATCTTGTACGCATCCATCGTGCACAGGATGTGCCCTTCGTCGCCACAGTTCATGGCCCTTTGGCTTATGTTGATGGCAGCTCCGGCCAGGTTGTAACCGCCCTTCAGGTCAGTAATACGAAGTACGTTACCGGAGTGTATTCCCATTCGCACCCTAATCGGCCTCTTTTGCTTTGCAACTTTTTGCTGGGCAAGTAATGCTTGTACTCGAGCTCCAACCATCAATGGACCATCTGTTCCCGTACTGAAACATAAGCACATGCCGTCACCTGTTGGCAAGCAAACGACATCATCCAAGTCATACCCCGTTTCCTCTAACGCCTGCTTCACGAACTCGTTCAACAATTCAACTGCACGTTTTTGGTCGTCATCCAGTTTCAATCTGGAGTAACCAACAATGTCCATAAATAGTATTGGCACTATATTCGATTCACCGAATTTTTCGTATGAAGGCAAATGTCGATCTGAGATGGTTGGCATTATCTTTCGAATAAAATCGTCAAGCATCTCTTGAGACCTTTGCTTCTCAATTGCCGCGCGAGCCTCCCGCTCGCTTTCCATTAACTCAGTTATCTTTTGAGAAACTTCGGCAAACCTCTGGCTCATGTCGTCATCCCTCCCTCAAATTGGAGATTCGTTTGCGTAGCTGTCGTGATCCGTCGCGCACATGCCTGCTTACAGTTTTTTCAGTAATGCCAAGCTGTTTGGCTATTTTGGCTTTCGATGCTCCTTGGAAGGTGTAAAGCATCATCACTTTCTCTTGCTGCGGGCCCAGGCTTTCAATTGCTTTCGTAATGTTTTGAATAAGTTTCTCGCGGGAGACCTTGCCGTCAACGGCGGCAGCAGCCATCTCTGTCAATAACTGTTCGTTGAGCAAGATCTCGCCAGTCGGATCGCAGGACGACGCCTTAAGACCTACACGCTGATTAGTCATGTAAGCCCCAATTTGCAGGATTGCCTGATCGATGAGCCACTTTCGCAAGGCGGTCTTCTTCAATACAAATATCGGAGCCTTTGCCAACTTTGCAAAAATCTGAGGCCAAACGGCCAAGGCGTCATCCTTGCTTAGACCATGGCGCCGACAAAGAGCAATTACGCTCGGTGCTTCTTCGTTCCATAGTTGCTTCCAAGCTGCTTCTATACCTCTTTTTAGATCCCTTACAAAAATCGCGTCCTTCAAAACTGGTAACAGCTTTTCGTCCACTTCTTCCTTGTCGACAAAATCAAACGCAGCAGAGAGACCTTTGCGTCTGGGAGCCAAGGCCCGTCGAACTTTTAATACACTGGGATACCCAGTAAGAATGATCACCGGAGTTCCTCGGGCAACAGTCTCCGCCAGCATCAAGCCGGAAATATCTTTATCATCCCTATCCCAGCGTAAACGTATATCCAAGATTACCGCGTCATATTTTTTGTCGAGCACCTTTTTGGCCTGATCCAGACTCTCTGCAGTGGTCACTAAATATTGCTCGCTCTTGAGAAAACTGGCGAGCTCGGCAAGAAAGCCTTTGTTGTTGTCGGCGATCAGAATCTTATGCTTAGACATTGTTGACATCTCACTAAAAACTACAAAGACACGGAGTTAGCCCGATCGACGGTATCACTCAAGAAAGCCGAAAGCCTCTTTTTGTCCGCATACTTGTTGATACAATCAGTAGCCCCTGATAGTAAGACGCGCCTTGCTAGTTGCCAGGCCGGAGCGGAAGTTACCACGATGATTCGCAGCAAGGGCCTTTGACTACGAAGTCTCAAAACGAGATCTTCCGGATGGTCCACTTCGCCGGCATCAATGACTACGACACCGTAATTAGCTTTCTCAATCTGAGCAAAGGTGTCCGCCTCTCGGCAAACATCCAATTCGCCCAGCGGCTTAATAGCGTCGTTTAGGACTCCGAGCCAGGATTGGCGAGAATTGCCTACAAGCAGGAATCTAATCATTTCTTTGGCCTCAACCTTCTTGTTCTATGGGGAAAGCTAAGTACCATCGTTGTGCCTTCAGCACCACTTGCAGCAACCTTCGCTTCGCCATCAAAAGCTTGAACTATCGCCGGGAGCATTAGCAGTCCCTTCCCCCATCCCTTTCCACCTGGCCTTTGGATCCTTTCGCGGAATAACTTTGGTCTGATGCGACGCGGTATCCCTTTTCCAGTATCCCTAAATATTACTTGTACCTTGTTGTCCTTTGTCCGTGTGGTAATGGTGAGCGCCCGCTGTCGGGACTTTGCCATTGCTTTGACCGCGTTATCGATGAGGATGTTGAAGGCTATACCTAGCCACTCGTTGTTACAGAGAATTGTTGTATCATCATTGGTCAGGCGGAGCGAGGTCCTAATTGATGGCAAGAGTTCATTCTCGCGCCACACCTTTATGCGATCGTTAATAAGCTCATTAATCATGAACAGCTCGACTCCTTCCTCGTTTGAGAGAGGTGGAGGAAACTGCTCGCTTAATATGTTACTCGTCTGAGTGTCCAATGTTTGCAGTCGCTCCTCAATATCCTTCCGCGCTTTCGGTTTTAGTTGGACATTTTGAAACTGCCTGCGCAATTGTTTCAAGGCGATCTTCATTGTACTTGCATAGCTTTCGATCTCATGCCGGGATACATTACTAGCCATACCCATCCACGCCAGCGCCGTCAGAGAACCGACAAAACCTTTTGCATCTCTAAGATCCTTGAACTGCCGAGCATGATCGACTGCGATTGCTGCTTGTGCTGCCAGCAGTTCGATGTTTTTCTGATCCTCCACAGTGAAAGCATCTAAATCAGAATGCTCGATGCTCAGTACACCGATAGTTTTCTTGCCAATCCTTAATGGAACTGAGAGCTGCGACTTCACTTTGTCGTTAACTGCTACATAGTGCTTGTTCTCTGCAACATTGCTGACCCTCAATGATTCGCCATCCCTGGCCACGACTCCGGCGATACCCGTTCGATGTGGGTCTCGCAACGATTGATCATGAAGGACTTTGAGTATTCTCTTTGAACTCGAGGCGATAAAATCCAGCATGTTGCCGCTTTTTAAGGCAAGGTGGCTAAAGCTGCCTTTTCGTTTATCGGGCCCGATAATACCCAGAGCCTGACGAGTTATAGCTTGCAAGGTTGGCTTCCGGTCTAAACTGCTAGTGATTCTTCTTCCGGCGTTATGAAGGCCTTCGAGCGCTTGCCCTCTACTTTGTGAGGCATGGTACAGTTGGGCATTCGATATGGCTACCGCTGCTTGCACCGCGTAGAGTTGTATCCGCTTGATCTCTTCTTCCGTGAACGTGCGGTGGCGGCGGTAGTTAACAAACATCACCCCCAACTTCTGTTCGCTCATGCCCAAGGGTATGGCGACAGCAGAGACGATGCCTTCTTCGCGTGCGAAGCGCGAATTCTTAAAAATCGGATCTTCGCTGATGTTCTCCACCTTGTAAGGCTCGGATTTCCTCAGCATCTCGTAAACGATCGAGTTTTCAGCTATACCGGCGCCATGACGCACGCTGTCAGGATTGCGCAATCCTATGTTGGTCGGAGGGTGTTTAAGCTTGCGGGTGGTGGGATCGTATACGTAAAGAATTGAAGCGTTCGAGTCTAACAATTCGACCGTAGCGCCGGTAATTGTCTCAAGGCTCGCATCCCAATCCCCTAATGCCGTTTGATAGGCGACAATTTCGGCCGCAGTCGATGCCTTCTTCACCTGATCAAGCAGGCGAGCGCCTTTGAGGGATAGGGCAGCGTAGGAGGCGAAATTTTCCAGAGCGTGTCGGTCGTTTTCAGTGAAAGTTCGCTGTTCTTTGTAATTAACATATAGAACGCCAACCGGCTCGTCTCCCGCTTCTAAGGCGATGCCTTGGAAGCTTGCGACCTTTATACGCCGCAGAAATTCCCTCGTAGAGTTCCCGAGGAATTCAGCGTCCGACAGATTGGGGACGCCAATCCATCCTCGTTTAAGGATAGTGTAGGCCGTTCGGCCCGGCTCGGGCTCCTCTCTTTTAAGTCGCTCAAGCTCTGAGTCAGCGATACCAGTCGCCCAGGTTTGTTCGGGAATGAATTGATCATGAACATGATCGTACGGCCAGATCACGCATGAATTGGCCTCGAGCATTTCCTGGGCGCATCTCGCAACCGTATGCGTTACCTGTTTGAGACCAAAAGCTCCGGCCATGCTAGTAGCCGCCTGATGAAGATGCTGAAGTTGTTCGTGATGCTGGGCATTCTCAATTGCAATCGCTGCCTGGGCAGCCAGCGACTCGACGTTTTTTAGATCTTCAGAACTGAAAGCATTCAAGGCAGGATGCTCGATGCTGAGCACTCCGATGACGCGTCTACCTACTTTCAATGGTACTGATAACTGAGAATGTATGGCCATACTGACTGCGTGATAATCGGGATCGGCTTTTACATTCCCCACATTCTGTGTAGTTTTCGTGTTCGCGGCGCGTCCAACAATTCCCAACGCCGTGCTGGCGCCGGTCAAATTGATCTTGGGCAATCGCCGCTTTAGTAGCGCAGTTGCTCTGGGTGAACTAGCAGCCATAAAGTAAAGATCGTCGCCTGCACGCAATAGGACATGACTGAAGCAGCGCGCCTCCTCATCCCCTATACCCAAAATAATTAAAGCTTGTTGAGCTATTAGCTCAAGTGATTTCTGCAAGCTCAAACTACGAGTGACGACCCGTCCTGTGTTGTTCAGGCCGTCGAGAACTTCAGCACGCCGGCGCGATTGTTCATAAAGCTGGGCATTGGAGAGTGCTACGGCAGCTTGTGCCGCGAAGAGGTTGATGCTTTCGAGTTCCTCGCCAGTGAACCGGTGCCGCGTTCGGTAGTTTACGAACATGACGCCGACTTTCTGACCCGACGCTCGGAGCGGGATAGCTGCACACGATTCAATTCCTTCCCGAGTTACAAACTTTCTGTTTTCGAATAGTTTATGTTCACGAATCTTCTCAGCGATGTAAGGCCGGTGTCGTCGAAGAATCGTATAGACAATCGACTCTTTAGGGAGTTCCTTGAACCTTTCCACTCCCGCGGGGTCGCGGAGCTCATGCACCGTGGGTGGATAGAGAAACCTTTTCCTTGACTGGTCATAGGCGTAAAGAGTAACTGCATCACACTGCAAGACTTTAAACGTCCCCTTAATTACGGAATCCAAGGTCACTTTTTGATTACCCAGTGCCATCAACTTAGTGACCGTCGTAACGGTGCTCTTTGCATGTGTAAGTTGCGTGTGAAGCCGTGCTCGTTTAAGTGACAAGGCGGCATAGGCAGCGAAGTTCTCCAGTGTGGCCCGATCTTCCGCCTTAAAAGTCCGCGGCTGTCTGTAATTGACGTAAAGTACACCCACAGGCTCGTCACCGGCCTTCAGAGCGATCCCCTGAAAGCTTGTCACCTTGATTCGCTTGAGAAAGGCGCGGGTTGTTGGTCCAACAAATTTCTCTGTAGTACTCTCAACATTTGATATCTCGATCCAGGTTTTGCGAAGCACGGTGTAAGCAGTGCGCCCGGGTTGGGGAGCCTGGTTTCTGAGGCGCCTCAGTTCGCGAAGTGGGATGCCAGCAGCAACCATCTCTTCCGGAATAAACCTGTCCTGGCAGCTGTCATATGACCAGATCACAGACGAAGTAGCTCCAAGCATGTTGCGCGCCTGGTCCACGATCGTCTCGAGAACTGCTTTCAGTTCAAGCGCGCCAACCATCGCAGTCGCAGAACGATGCAAGTGTTCCAATTCGCCTTTGTGCCGATTTGTGATGCGGTAAAGGCTCATCATTATCAGCATGGTCACCTGGGCGGCCACCTTTGCGATCCAACCGACTTCGCGTTGAGGAAAAGAAGTACGTTCGTGGCTTCGTTCTTCGCCCAATTCAACGAAGCCGACCCTCTCCTTTTCTATTGTTATCGGAATAACTAGAAGTGACTGTATATTTCCGCTGAAGCCCAGCACACGCGAAAGTCTGGTGAGGTTGGCTTTGAATCGATCCTCGCTTAACTGAATAACTTCAGGCCTGCCCTTGTTAATAATGGTCTCAAGTCCCTTCCATTGAGAGGGGATAAGGGGATTAGTAAATCTGTTTTTCCATCCCGACTCCTGGCAAGATCTGGGAATACGATGAGCCGCCTCAACGTGCAGAGATTTTTTGTCATCATCGAATAGGAGGATCCTGCAAAAAGTGTGAGGTATCAATGAGAGAATCATCTCGGCGATTTTCTGGAGTCCTTCCGTTGGACTCTCAGCTTTGGAAATGATCTCGCTAGCTTTTACTAGTAGTGTGTGGATCTCGGTAGTAGCGCGATCAAAATATCCAACGCTGCCGATTGCCTCCCCGTGCTCGTCAAAGAGCTGGGTGGCTGATAACCTAATCGGTATTCTTTTTCCTTCCTTGCTCCGCACGAAGGTTTCGTAATTCGTTAGTTTGTTGCCAGGGTCCTTTTTCAACAAGTTGCCTATCTTGCGTGGCTCCTGGGGATTGAAATACAAGCTACTCACCTTCGAGTACAGCACTTCGACCGCCGGATAACCGAGAATCTGCTCAGCTTGCTTGTTGTAGAACGTGACATTTCCGCGCGCGTCACTCGCAATTATTCCGGTTGCCGCACTATCAAGAAATCTGGTCCAGTTGTCCTTTTGTTTACCAATTTGATCGAAAAACATGCTTCTTTCGATCGCCACTACGACAGTTTCCGCAAATATTCCCAGAATCCATTCGTCTTCGGGTGTGAATGCGAGGCCCGCTGATGGTTGGTCATAGCGGTTTTTCTTGTTATCGATTCGCAAGAGTCCGACTAACTGGTCTTCCGAAGCGCCCTTTTTCTTTAACGGGATTGCTAGGATCGAGTGACACTTGCCAGAGGGAGTGTGGTAGAGATCCTTGCCTCTGACTGCAGGATGCTCCGTTAGTTCAGATCCGTGTTTATTAAATAGGTCACCATGGTAGGCGATATAACCTGTCAGACCAGTGTGAGGGCCACCATCAATGCGCAATTTCCTGCCCTTTTCGAAACCACCTTCACGATGTCCATAACTTGCGTCCAGACTCAAGTAGCCGGTTGTGGAAGCCAAAAAAACTCCGCACGACTCGGCTCGAAGTATTTGAGTAGCAAACTTAGCCACGAGCGTCAGAAGTTCTTCTAACGGTATTCTGCCCAGGCTCTGAATGATCTCGGCAGTCGCTTTTGAGAGATTGGTTAGAGCAGTTAGCCGTTCTGAATCTTTGGTTAGAATCTCAGCGTTGACTAGTAAGAGGGCCGCCTGATCGGCAAAGAGCCCGAGCATTCGTGCCTCTTTCGGAGTAAACTTTCTTCCGATCTTATCGTCAACGTACAGTACTCCGACTGTCCTAGCTTGCCAGATAAGAGGGACTTCGATTACCGCTCTAAAACGCCGTCCGCGACTGTAACTTCGAGATCTCCCCTTCCATGCATCGTAATCGTCTATGATCATGTAGGGCTCATTACTTTGAATCAACCGGCCGGCCATACCCTCCCCTTTTCTTAGATTCTTGCCAACATTTTGTTGGCGATTGAAATCCGCAATCACAGTTAACCGTTCGCGTTCACTGTTATATTCATATATGCCACCACTCTTGGCGCTCAGAAGAGCTACGGCCTGTTGAATGATCGTGATTAGACTTGCGTTGCGGTCAAAAGTCGCGGCGTGAGAGAGGGCGGCGCGCCAAAGACTCTCAATGTGGACGACTGGTTGCCGTGTTTTCTGGTGTTGTGCTGAACTCTCTAGTGCGACTGCAAATTGATCTGCAAAGATCTTACAAGCCTCAATTTCCGCATTGGTAAAGGATCGAGTCTTACCAATTGAATCCAGGCTGAAGGAGCCCCACAAGCGATTCTCGGTGCCTATCACTGGAACGATTAGAGTGGAACGAATGCCGCGGTTCAGTAAGATCTCGCGGCCCGAACCGAGATTTTGAGCGCAGGCAACATCGGAAACAATCAAGGGTTTTTGCGCTCGGATGAATTCTTCGCTGGCCGGCATTTCGTCTAACGGAATGATATCGCCCACCATTCCAGTGCCCGGAAATTCTGCAGAAACCCGCCCCTTATTAAGATCCTCACTAAACTCCACAAAACGACTGTGGTCGACACCTAGGAGTTCGACTGCGGTCTGACAATTCGAGTTGAGAACTCGCTCAAGGTCAAAAGAAGAATTAACCTTGGTGGATGTTTCCAGAATAGCCCTGACGATTTCAGGCTTAGGAGGGGATTGGCTCTGCACATCTCTTACAGCCCGAGCAATGATTTTATTTCTGGTACTCTTCGTTCGCGGCATATCTAATGTCAGGGTTCACGTTTGTTACTAAGATCACCCGAGCAACACGTCAACGTGATACAAGGTATCAAATCGCCATTCACGGAAGATTTGAGGATTGGCGAGAAATGGAAAAGCGGCACAAGATTGAATGAGACTACGGAAATTGTCAATATTCCGGCTGATAAGGGTTTCACCCCATGTTTTGTGCCTCTAGTGTGCCGACTCATCCAAACTTGACTAATTGCAGCAACGGGAAACGATACAGATGAGACAAAACTCGGAAGAAATCCATAATGTATACAAACTATCAGAAACATGGTCGGGCACATCCTCGAAAAACTGGATCAGAGAAATGTTAGTATTTCCGGCTTTGCAGACGCGGTTCTTGGACCACACGAGGTCGGATGAGGAAGAACTTTACGTCGGAGCAAATGCTCTACACGGTGCGGCAGGCAGAGAGCGGTACACCGGTGGCGGAAGTTGACCTTTGAGTCTTGTGGATCTGACCATAAATCTACGCTCTCCGAGTTGTTGGGCAAGAGTTCTCAAGGTTGCCGGTGATAGGATCACTGTAGAGCTGGATTAGTGCTGCCATCTCAAGTAATGTCACAAAATGTTAGAAGCTAAGGTTGGGTTAGAGTTCAGGCAACCCTTGCCTTTCTGCAAGTGCTACTTTAGTATCACTCCATGCGAACGGAACTCGTCACCACACTGAAGCGCCAAGCCACAGAAATCCTGAATCAGCTCGAGAAGGATCGAGAGCCGATCCTAATTACGCAGCATGGCGTTCCCTCAGCATATCTAGTCGATGTTGAAACTTTCGAGACGCTACAGCGTCGTATGGCGTTGCTCGAAGGCATTGCTCGCGGCGAAAAGGCAATTGAAGAGGGTCGGTCACTCACTCATAAGCAGGCAAAGCAACGGATGTCCAGATGGCTGAAGTAATCTGGGCCGAACCAGCACTCAACGATCTTGACGCAATTGCGGACTACATTGCACTAGACAATCCCGAGGCGGCACGCCGGCTAGTGCAGAAGATTTTCGAGCATGTCGATCATCTTGAAAGCCACCCAAGACTTGGCTCAAAGCCGCAAGAGCTCAAAGGCTGGCGTTATCGACAGATAGTCGAGCCGCCGTGTCGCATCTTCTACCGCGAAGATTCTGGGAGAGTCTTGATACTTCACGTCATGCGATCAGAGCGCCTGCTCAGGCCCGAACTACTTAGAAATCGAGATCGGGGTGCCGGCGCGACCTAATTGAAAACTGTCAATTCCGACAATCTTGCGACACTGCAGCTGTCGATATTCTGATCAAGCAGCTACCTTTATGGGATTTATTGTGTGGTGAGATGCTATTGACAGTGTTGGCAGACCAGTGTTAGCAATTGCGCATCGTCGCGAGACGTTCCTCAGGCGCTGATGCATCTCATGCTCAATAACTCTATAAATCACCTCGCAGTCGCCTCACTCATCCGATTCTCGCCGCTTTCCGATTTTATCCAGATCAAGATACACATAGTTAGGAAACGCCTCTTTACGCCATGCATCGCGCGCTGCCGCAGGTTCGATCGGGATCAGGTCGGTCGGACGACCAACAGGACACAAACCCATTGCAGCAGGACGCAAGCCCATGAGAGGAGGAGGACCCGATGGAACGAGCTGTGCCTGTTCTGCCGGCTGATGATCTCCGCGTAGCCAAAGACTTTTACGCTACGAGGCTCGGATTTCGTGTCTTGTTCGAGGCTTCGGATGACGGCAAGAGCGGTCTCCACGGACTGGCGCGAGGCACAGTCCAGATCACTGTGGATAGTCCAATGGATGGACACGGACGGAACGCTTGCGTCTCGCTGGAAGTCGACGACGCAGATGCCCACTTCGAGGAGTGGTGCGAACAAGTGGACGTGCTCCGCCCGCCGAAGAATGAATCCTGGGGTGCCCGGACGTTCGATCTATTGGACCCGTTTGGCAACACGATCTTCGTGATGGGGCCGACAAAGTAGCCGCATCGTCTCGACAGAGGCCGAGCAGTCCTGCACCTTCACAGAGCGCCACGCGCCGATACCTGTAGATGTTTCCAGTGGAGAAACCTTAATTCCTCGTCTAAAAGGGTTTCTCCTTAATGTTCTTAACCTGAAGGAGGTTTCAGTATGGCCAAGGGTTTTCAAGCCATTAAGTTCGTAATGCTCGATTTTGATGAGACATGGACTAGAACCATGCTGGTGACCGGATACGCCAATATCCGCTACACAGCAAAGAAGGGAAGCAAACTCGCCGTCGTTTTTGAAGGTGAGACGGGTGTTATGACCACCTACCGCTACCAACTTGCAGAAGGTGAGGAGGTGTTTGTCGTCGATAGGGTAGTACACATCCCTGCACGGTGCCTAAAACAGGAGCCTGGTAACACTATCAAATGCGGGTGACACTAGGCGGAAGGCCCAGGATCGCGCGGCGGCCAACGCAACTTGACGTGCGGACGAAGATGAATAAGTCAGCGATCTTGCTGCTGGTGGTGCTTTGTGGATCGTCGGTATTTATTGGAGCGCCTCAGGTGCAACCGCCCCGGACGTACGTCGCGACGAGGGCGCGCGTGTCCATTCGAGTGCTGCACCTATCGTCGCTGGCGAATCCAGACACAAGAGGCAGAACCACCACACTGATCTTGATTGGTTTGGGTTCTGGGTGAGAAGCGTTTTAGATCAGGTGTTTAAGGTTGAATGGTTCGTACGCGATGATTGCGATAGATCTTTTCTTCCACCAGCGCCACGTCGCGACCGATTTCAGCTGTAACAACTGGCTCACGGTTTTCCAGGATTGCAGTGGCAAAGTCTTCGATCAATGGCTGATGGATATTCTGTGCGTTGGGATGTGATTCGATTCGCTCGCCGTCAGGAGACAGCACGCGCATCTGCCCCTCATTAAGAACCGGAACGTGCAGCGAGCCGTGCGTGCAAAAGAGATCGAAAGTGTCCTGCGGCTCGCGCGCAGCGTGCGTTACGGTTAAGGTTCCAATCGTTTCTCTCTCAAACTGAAAGATAGCGGTAGCGACATCCTCCACTTCACGATCAAAGAATCTGTTGGAAAAGGTTGCTTTAACGTCGCTGATGTTGCCGAGGATGTGCAGCAGCACCTCGATACGATGACACCCGAAGTCAAACATCGGTCCTCCGCCGGAGAGAGTCTTCTTAATTAACCATGCACGCGAGTCAGTTGGAGAAGGATCGAACCACTCAAATGCATTTATCTGTGCAACGACTGGAACTCCAAGCTCGCCGGAGGCAATCAACTCCTTCACACGACGCACCGCGGGATAAAAATGACGATAGTAGGCGACACCAAGCTTCACGTTATTAGAGCGACAGGAAGCGATCATCCGATCGCATTCGGCAACATTTAGTGCCATGGGCTTTTCGCACAAAACGTGTTTGCCTGCTTCCGCGGCGGCGATTGTTTGCTCGGCATGTAAGTGAACCGGAGTGGCAACGTAGACCGCGTCGACGTCGTGATCCAACAGTAACTCCTTCCAGTCCGAATACCACCGGTTTACATTAAATTCGCGTGCAAACGCTTCCGCCAGTTCAAAGCGCGCTCGACTCACAGCGACCAGCTCGCATAACGCAGAGTCGCGCAAAGCAGGCGCGACGCGCTTGCGTGCGATGTCGCCGCAACCGATAAGTCCCCACCTGACTCTCGATGCGCTCACAAAAACTTCTCCCACTCCGAAACAATCGCGCGCAATTCGCGCTCTTCCGCTGCTGTCACACTCACGAGTGGTGGTCGCACTGGTCCACCGTTGAGTCCGACCATGTCCATCATCGCTTTCATCGTCGAAACTTCATATCCGCGCCGACGTGCCCTGATTGCATAGAGCGGGATCACGCAGCGATCCATTAGTTCGGTTAACTTTTCCTGCGCCCCGCTCTCAGCCAGCTCATGCAGTCTTAAGGAAAGTCGCGGCGCCACTGTTGCAATACTCGAGGTAAACGTCCGGATTCCAGTGCTGTAGTAAGCGGCAACCAGGTCGTCGCCAGCGCCTCCAATCCAGTGCAAGCGATCGCCGACGTGATTCATGATTGCCTGCAGCCGCCGAATGTCGCCCTGACCATCTTTCCACGCAATCAAATTCGGAATGGAGGTCAAACGTTCCACCATTGTGAGACTGAAGACAGCCCAGTCGCGGCTGTAGATCAACACCCCGAGGTTCGTCGCGGCAGTAATGGACCTGTAATACTCGAATAGTCCTTCATCGTCTGCCTGCGGGTAGTAAGGCGGAAAAATGAGAATGCCGTCAGCGCCCGCTTTCTCGGCAGCCTGTGCCATCTCGATACCCAGTCGCTGGTTGAAGCCGACGCCGGCGATAACCGGCACGCGATCCTCGACAGCGAGCGCTGTGAGTTCAACGATGCGCGTGTATTCTGGAGGTGTAAGTGAATACATTTCACCGGTGCCGCCGGCAACTACGAGTGCGCAGATCGGGTGCTCGATCAACTTCGAGATATTGTGGTGCAAACCGGGGAGATCGAGCGACAGATCTTCTTTGAAAGGTGTGATTGGAAATGCGATCACGCCGTAGAGTTTGTTGCGCAG
>Ga0209215_1000029_pt1 | contig 145110 bp, 132 predicted proteins | sample TexAe_OM2H0_M2_FD_187938 | JGI IMG/M metagenome (GOLD analysis project Ga0209215, IMG submission 187938) | Forest soil microbial communities from Davy Crockett National Forest, Groveton, Texas, USA - Texas A ecozone_OM2H0_M2 (SPAdes) (version 2) | ecosystem: Environmental > Terrestrial > Soil... | reverse complement strand
CTGTGGTTGTTTTTTTGCACGATTCCTTAACCACAGAGGCACAGAGAACACGGAGGCTGCACAGAGAAGAACTCCGATAAGGACTTTTCGTGCAAAGCCCAGGCAGCCGTTAAAGGCCGAAATCCATGGCACACGACTAAAAGTTAAGCAAAGGAGAATTCATGACTCAATCAACAAAGAATATTGTTCTCGTTCACGGCGGCTTCGTAGACGGTTCAGGTTGGGAAAGTGTCTACAGCCTGCTAAAGAAGGATCACTACAATGTCGCGATCGTCCAGAATCCGACCATCTCGCTCTCTGGCGATGTAGCAGCGACGAAGCTCGTTATTAACGAACAGGAGGGCCCGGTGATTCTCGTGGGCCATTCCTACGGTGGCGCGATAATTACCGAAGCTGGTACCGATCCAAAGGTTGTCGGGCTTGTCTACATTGCTGCCTTCGCCCCAGATAAAGGCGAGTCGGTGAACTCGCTCATCAAAGATCCGCCGCCGGACGCACCCGTGCCGCCAATCCTGCCACCGAAGGACGGCTATCTTTTTCTTGACAAGTCTAAGTTCCCCGCTTCATTTGCCGGCGACGTTGACGCGGAAAAGGCCGCGTTCATGGCGGACTCTCAAGTTCCCTGGGGTGTTCAGGCACTCGCTGGTGAGATCAGCGAGCCGGCCTGGAAGAGCAAGCCAAGCTGGTACCTACTGGCGACCGAAGACAGAATGATTCCGCCACCAGCTCAGCGCTTTATGTCTCAACGAGCCGGATCGACGGTCGTTGAGGTGGCGGGCAGTCACGCAATCTACGTCTCGCAACCGAATGCCGTGGCAGCGCTGATCAAACAAGCTGCTCAGGGAGTTGCTGCGGCGACGGCAGCGAGCTGAGTCGTGAAGCTGTTACGAATGGTAGAGGAGGAACTATTGAGCACAATCACAACGAAGGACGGAACGTAGATCTATTACAAGGACTGGGGGCGAAGGCACAGCCAAAAACTGGCGAGCAGGCTGTAACAGCATAAGCGTTGGTTCGCTACGACCTTGTGAAGCACAGTGAAGCTCAAAGTGTACGAGAATTTGGCCGATGCAGAACAACGACCGCGCAACAGTTTCGAGAACTGAATGCCTTGAGATCTCATTAACAATCGGATTAACAGATGAGCACTCCTGAAGCAGTCAAACTCAAGAATCCAGTGACGGAACGGGATCATACGTCCGGATCGGCAAACGCCCCCGTTACGCTTCTCGAGTATGGAAATTTCGAGTGCATCCATTGTGGAGCGGTTTATCCAATCATCAAGCAGGCGCGAAAACTTCTCGGAGATAACTTACGCTTCGTCTTTCGTCATTTCCCTTCTGTTCACACTCACCCACATTCGTTGCGCGCTGCCGAAGCTGCTGAATCAGCCGCCGCGCAACAGAAGTTCTGGCAGATGCACGACGAATTATTTACGCATCAGACAGCGCTCGAGGACCGCAACCTTTCACATTACGCCCGGCGCATAGGTCTCAACCTTGAAAGCTTCACTCACGATATGACAGAGCATTCATTCCTTCAACAGATTGAATCTGATTATCAGCTCAGCCTGTTTGACGAGCACGTGACAGGGACTCCCACTCTTTATCTGAATGATGTTCGTTATACAGGTCCGACTGACCTCGATAGTTTCTTACGCGCGATCAAATTGTCTGATACAGAGGATCGGATTCAGCTACCTGAGAGTGGTTTACGAAGTCTCCTAAGCCGTCTGCGGCGAGGGACCAATAGCTAATCAAACTACTCGCTGTGTAACCTTCAATGACTCATACAACGGTTAGGAGACTGATGAAAACTTCCATACGTGCTCCATTCAGCGGGGCGGTAATTCTGATCCTCTGTTTGATGACAGTTGGTCAGGCGCAGACATCGATTCAGAGCCGCTTCGCGTCTGCCGGTGACGTCAAGCTTCATTATTTGATTGCTGGAAAGGGCGAGCCGGTGATTCTATTACACGGCTACGCGCAGAACAGTCACATGTGGCGGCCGTTGATCGCTGAGTTAGCGAAGACTCGATTGGTCATCGCGCCCGATCTGCGCGGCTTTGGGCAGTCATCCAAACCGAATGGTGGCTACGACAAGAAGACCATGGCTCAAGACATTCACGCTCTGGCTTCGTCGCTCGGATTCAAACAAGTGACTGTCGTCGGTCACGATATCGGGTTGATGGTTGCGTATGCGTATGCCGCGCAATATCCGACTGAGGTTGATCGGATTGTTTTGATGGACGCGTTTCTACCGGGTGTCGGCGATTGGACAACCGTTTGGCTGTTGAGAGACTTGTGGCATTTCCATTTTTACGGTGTCACACCTCTCAAGTTGGTATCTGGTCGTGAAAGAATCTATTTCGAGCATTTCTGGAACGACTTTGCCGCTAACCCAGCACATTCAATTCCAGAAGCTGACCGCCGATTCTACGCGAGAGCTTATGCACAGCCTGGTGCAATGCGCGCAGGCTTCGAAGTGTTTCGCGCCTTCGAACAAGATGCCAGGGACTTCGCGGAGTTAGCGCAAAATAAACTAACCATACCGATGTTAGTGCTGACCGGCGAGAAGGCGTCGGGAAATTTCTTGATTGAGCAGGCACGTCTGGTTGATTCAAACGTAGAGGGAGTTGTGATCAAAGGCTCCGGTCACTGGCTAATGGAGGAAGCGCCACGACAGGTTATTCCTCAACTCGTCGCCTTCATCAAATAAATCGACCGAGGTAACAGACAAAATATGAAAAAGACTAGTAACAATAAGAAGGGGTTGCCACCACAACAGAGTGAAGAACTACTCAAGCTCTTGCAAGCCCGCTTTGAGAAAAACATGAACCGCCATAAAGGTCTTGAATGGGCCAAAGTAAAAGCAAAGCTGGAAGCTAATCCTGAAAAACTGTGGTCCCTGAATGAAATGGAACAAACCGGCGGTGAACCGGATGTTGTTGGTCATGATAAGAAGACAGGTGAATACATTTTTTATGATTGTTCAGCGGAAAGCCCTAAAGGCCGGAGAAGCATCTGCTACGACCGTGAAGCGCTGGAGGCAAGAAAGGAACATAAACCGGCAAACAGCGCTGGCGATTTGGCTGCGGCCATCGGAATCGAACTCTTAACAGAACAACAATATCGAGAGCTGCAGAAACTTGGAAAGTTTGATTTGAAAACGTCGAGCTGGGTGAAAACACCCGATGATATTAGAAAACTCGGCGGCGCCCTTTATTGTGATCGCCGCTATGACACGGTCTTCGTTTATCACAACGGTGCCGACTCTTATTATGCCGCCAGAGGATTCCGTGGCTCGCTTCACGTCTAACTTGCATCCTTTGCACAAGAAGTCACGATAGCTCTGCCTCAAAGTAAGAACCGCACTTGGATACAGTCAGTACAGGGAGCGGTAGCGACCTGGTCAAACGATAGCAGTCAAGAATCGTAAGGAAATATCGCATGCTGATCACTGACCAGGTCGCTACCGCTCCCTGTACTGACTGTATCCAAGAATGATTTCGGACTTTTGAGACAAAGCTAGTCACGATAGCTCTTCTCTGTGCACCTCTGTGTCCTCTGTGGTTGATGAATTCCGAGCAAAAGTACACCACAGAGACACAGAGCACACAGAGGTTGCACAGAGAGATCTCATCACAATGCCTTTTTGTGCAATGCTACGTCCTTCCGCTTCAGATACTTCAATAATCAAAATCGATCGAATACGACGGGCGAGGCTCAGTGTCTTGATGTGCCTAAAAGTGAGTGCTGCGAAGTTACTGAAATAATTTTGCAGATAACGCCATTGAGATTAGTTAGAGCGGCAACTCGCGGAAGGAGCTAGAAATTGGCTAAACAACCAGGCAATCTTACCGACCTTACCGGGGCCGGCCAACAAGAATGGGATAATTCACTTGCCAGCGCCCACCAGCAAGCCATCAGTGATTCAGGGACAAGGCACTTCCTATCGCAACCCGACGCGACCATGACGCAGCCTCCGGCAACGGTGGATTGGGACGGCATTCCGATCCGAGTTCAAACCTGTCTCAAGAGTCGATCGAAGGCGATGAAGTTGAGCGACTGGACCACCGGCAAAGGCGATTTGGGACGAAGTTTGTGTCACGAGGAATACATGGAATGGCGCGTCGTACGGAATCCCGCCAATAAAATCACACGCATCGAGATAACCACCGAGGTCCAGGAATATTGGATAACGCTGGCCCGTCATAATCCGACGAAGCTCTTAGCGTTGGTGGCGAGGTTTGCCGGCGAACAATCAGTGCCGGTGCAGGACGTCTACGGCACCGTCAATCCGAACCTGCCTGGTGTAACACCAGCCCAGCGTGAGCAAGGCTTCCGCTCGATGATGTTGCCTGTTAATGGTCCTCCCCGCAGTCCTTATAATAACGGTCAAAAGGCAATCTGTTTTCTATATCAATCGGTGAATGCGTTGGGCGCAGCCGTTACCCTTGCAGCATTCGCCGCTTTTCCACTCGCCGCTGCGGTTGGCACCACTGGTCAAACTCGTCCATTAACAGGCGCCGAGGCTATTGCCTTGGGAAAACAACAGGCGGTGGATTGTCGCAATAGCGATCCCACCATTGTCGGCGCACTGATCGGGCAAGCCTTCAACGGCAAAAAGATCGCGCTTGATGATCCCGCCGGCATTTACATCATGAATGTCGATGCCGGGCGTTTGCGACAACCGGATAACCAAACCCCGGTACCACCGGAGTGGTTCAACCTCCAGCGAGGCACGCCCTCAGCCGACGGCAAGCAACGTTTTCAACGACTCGTCTTTGAAGTTCCTTCCGATCTTCCGTTCGTGGTCGGGGATCTCATAGATTCACAAACAGGAGAGAACATTGAGTTCGGCTGGCAAGTGGCCCAACTTGTCAAAGTGGGACTATACGTGCAGATCGGAGGCAACGTTGCCGGTGATCCTGATGTAGTTGCACTTAAACCTATCGCCAAGTGTGCAGAACAAAAGAATTGTGAACAGTTCTCAAAAGCGTTTGCGTTGATGTCACCACCGCCACCATCGCCAATACTCACGGCCGACAGTGCTGACACGATTCCAACTCGCATACCTCAGGACTTCATAAATGAGTGATAACTTGCAGGACGGCATCTATTTTCGTCACGGTCAAAGACCGGGAAGCTGCTGGCGACTGTTGACGCTGAGTTTTACCGACAAGGCGAAACCTGAAAGTGCAAGGGATGCCCTGACGAAAATCTGGTCGATGCTCAACGATCTGCGTGCGGGCCTTATCAAAGACTTGAATCCGGCTACGCCGCGCGCTGATGATCCGTCGCCGGTCACGGTTCCGCACGGCGATCTTACCTGTTTGATCGCATACGGAGCGCGTCTGTTCAATCCCAGTTTTCATCCTTTTCCTCTTGTCCCCAGCGCCCCGCGGCCTCCCTTCCTGCGAGCCTTTGAGGTAAATGGTCCAAGTCGCCCGTTTCGTAATCTCAACTGGGCTTCACCTCAAGATCGTCAACACGAAGACGCAGATGTGATTTTACAGTTCATTGCCGACAACAACCTGGCGGTCAGTCGTGCTGCGGTGGAGACTGCGAAACTAATCGTCGATGCCGATCTTCCTTTACGACTCGTCGCTTTATTTCAAGGCTTCAACCGGGATGACCGTCGCAGTTGGATCGATTTTCACGACGGCGTGAATACGATGTCGCCGGAACAGAGACAGGTGGTTATCGAACTTCTGGGCGATGAAGATATTCCCTGGATACTGGGTGGGACTTATCTCGCCTTTCTGCGTTGCGAAGTTGATTTATTCGGTTGGCGCAGGCTGACGCGCGCGCAGCAGGAGTTGCTGGTTGGACGCGACAAGTTAAGCGGCTGCCCTCTGGTAGACGTGAACATGCTCCCCGATGGAACTTTGCTGGGCCACAAGATGGCTGGTTGTCCTGTGTCGGGTTCAATTCCAGATCCCATACCTCCGACGTACGCCGATCCGATTACCCCAGGCAATGCCCTGCTGCGTGCAAGCCACATTCACCGCGCTAACGTTAATCGCACAGCAGATCCACGCGAACCATCCGCCAATAGAATCTACCGTCAGGGTTATGAGTTTCTCGAGTGTCGCGCGGATGGGCGACTAAGTCTCGGTCTCAACTTCGTGAGTTTTCAGTTCGATCCAAAGAAAGTCAGCGACATCCTGAACCGGGAACCCGAATGGTTGGGCCCGGTTAACTTCGGTGGCGAGCCGATGTCGGCGAGAGTTTTGTCTCTACTTGCTGGAGGCTTCTATGCGGTGCCACCGAAATCCGATCCATTTCCGGGTTCGACTCTGTTTGATTAGGAGATAAACCATGCCTGACAAAATAGGACCGCTCTTAGCGAGAGCACTAAACAACATCGAGTTTGCTGCAACTAGTGATGAAGTGGAAGCGATAACATCGATGATGGGAGGCGAGCCCGAATCCAACGAGCTACCAATCGTAGTGAAATTGCCGACTATCGATCCGCAACCGGGTGAGCCATGGTCCGATTACCGCTATCGTGTTGCGAAGAAACTCGAGCCGGTCTACGACTTGATGACGAACGTGATGGGTTTGAAGGCTGCCCCACTATATACAGCTAATGCGTTGCAAGCCGCTGCCACGAGCGAGCAAGTCAGAAAGCTCAGCACTCTCGCCGAGGTGAGCAAGCTGGAACTGGATCCGGTTGTGCAGGTGGTCATGCTCGACGATGCCGCCAACGATCTATTGCTCAGCGGCTTCCGAACGAAACATCCGACGCTTACGGGCCACGGAGTCAAAGTGGCGGTGCTGGATTCCGGAGTTGATACCCAACACCCCTTCTTAAACGTTTCGGATTCGATAAGCACATCAGGCCAGGAAGTAAGTATTCCCGGCAGGCATGGAACGCATTGCGCCGGCGTCATTGCCTCCCGCGACACAATTTTTTCCGGCCTGGCGCCTGACGTTGAGCTGTTGAATATCAAAGTCCTAAACGCCGATGGTTCAGGTAAGCACACCAACATCACCAAAGGAGTCGACGCCGCCCTCGAACGAGGCGCGCAGGTGATCTCGATGAGTTTGGGCTTCAATCATCTGCCTACCTGGTCCAACCGCGGTCACGGCTGGATGTGTACCGATGGCCACTGTCCGTTGTGTACTTCGGTGGATAACGCGGTCACACTCGATAATGCGGTCGTGGTGGTGGCTGCCGGCAACGAGCACGATAGGGCAGAAGCGCTACGGAAGGCGGGCTTCGGAAGTTCGTTTGACACTGAGTTGGGGTGTCCCGGTCAGGCGCGCAAGGCGTTGACGGTCGGCGCGATTACGAAGACTACGTTTCTACTTGCTTCGTTCTCGAGTCGTGGTCCAACCTCCTTCCAGGATCCCAAACCGATATTGTGTGCTCCGGGAGTGAACGTCACGTCGACCGTGCCGGCGCCGCGAACAGCAACCGGAGCTCTCGTCAACAATCCTTCGCGATCGCAGTTGTTCGGACGCGATAGCGGCACATCTATGGCCACACCCTTCGTCGCCGGCGCGGCCGCTTTATTGATCCAGCAAAAGACAGAAGCAGGAATTGCATGGACGCCTGGTGATATCACAAACGATCTGTTGGCGCGCGGGTTGAATCCACTGGTGGGAGCACCGAATGAAGTTGGTAGCGGACGCCTGTCGCTGGGGAAATTGTAACGACTCCATCGCTGTGCTAGGCTTTTGCCAATGGATGCGAAAGTCCTCAAGAAGCTTTATGACACGGGGGCGATCGATCGTTTATCAAACGGTCAGGACGGCGTCCGCGTGTCGCTACAGTACCAATCGGCAACCAGCGGGTCTCGCTCGAGCAGAAGAGATTTACTCAAGCAAACATTCGAAGATATTGCCAGGGATATTGTCTCCGAGGGAGCAGAGGTTGATCTCGATTCCATCTCCGTTTCCGGGCAAACCGTGGAGGCTGTACTTCCAGTCGATAGGTACGACAATATCGCCGGCAAACTGAATCAACAAAACATCCGCGTTGACCTGGTCCAGGACAAGCAAGTGCTCTGATCCGCAGGATTTCCTACCGCTTATTGGCCCGGATCCTTTATAAATAACCGCACAAATCTAAGGGGTACGCTAGCGACCGTTCACGGTCCGAAGAAAGTAGCGTAGCCCTGCGCACGCGGAACCAAACATGATCTTAACTCGACGATTTCTCGCCTGCTTCACGACTGCGTTACTTCTGACAAATACAGTCGCCTTTGCAAACACGGTCCGAGTCAATGTGCGGCCGGCTTACTTCGATGCGTCGTTGTCGATCGATCGGCGCGTTGATGACCTACTGTCGCGAATGACGGTCGACGAAAAGGTCGGCCAACTTAATCAGCTCTTCTTTATTAGCCAGTTCATCAAGCCCGAGATGATGGAGCCAGGTATCCGCGAAGGAAAGATCGGCTCGCTGCTCTTCGTGACCGATCCCGCCACGATCAACAGGTTCCAGAAAGTCGCCGTCGAGCAATCGCGGTTAAAGATCCCACTTCTGTTCGGCTTCGACGTCATCCATGGGTTCCGCACGATCTTCCCTGTTCCGCTCGCTCTCGCGTCTTCATGGGACACGGGGCTCGTCGAGAACGTGCAGACGATCGCTGCACGTGAAGCGAGAGCTGTGGGAATTCGCTGGACGTTTGCGCCAATGTTGGACATCGCGCGCGATCCGCGTTGGGGCCGGATTGTGGAGGGCGCGGGCGAAGATCCCTTCCTTGGCGCACGCATCGCCGCAGCGCAGGTACGTGGATTCCAGGGGCAGGATCCGGCAAGTCCGGGACGATTGCTCGCGTGCATGAAGCACTTCGCAGGGTACGGAGCCGGGGCCGGAGGGCGTGACTACGACGCGGCATACATTTCCGATGCTGAGCTTTACAACGTCTATTTGCCGCCTTTCAAAGCAGCGGTCGACGCAGGCGTCGGAAGCGCGATGTCTGCCTACATGGACTTGAACGACGTGCCTGCAACCGGCAACGCTTTCCTCCTGCGTGACGTGCTGCGCAAGCAGTGGGGATTCAAGGGCTTCGTCGTGAGCGACGCTGACGCTGTCGGCAACCTCGTCACGCACGGCTTCGCAGCAGACAAAACGGACGCAGCCGCGCGCGCACTAACTGCCGGAGTTGACATGGAGATGTCGTTTCCCGGCGGCGACGTTGCGGGCGCGTATTCGAGCAGCCTCGCCAGGCTCGTACAGGAAGGGCGCGTCACAACAGCACAACTCGACGAAGCAGTACGGCGCGTTCTTGAGGCGAAGTTCAAACTCGGCCTCTTCGATAAACCTTACGCCGACGAATCGCTCGTAGCTTCGGTTCACAACAACCAGGAACACAGGCGGCTGGCGCGCGTCGCTGCTCAACGCTCGGCGGTGCTGCTGCGCAACGAGGGCAACCTCCTCCCGTTCGCCAAGGGGGATCCGAAGATCTCGTCCGTCGCTGTGATTGGACCATTGGCAGATTCGAAGCGTGACATACGCGGTTCGTGGAGCTTCGTGGACGACTTGAAAAGCGCAGTCACGGTGCTTGAAGGCATTCGCTCAAAGGTTGGTCCAAACGTGAAAGTCGAATATGCGCAAGGAGTGGACATCGCACGTTCGTACCCATCACCATTCGAGATCTTCTTCGGCCGTCGGCCCGCACCCTGGGGCGAACCGCAGGCTCGAGAAGAGTTCGATAAAGCTGTGGCCCTCGTGCGCTCGTCTGACCTGGTGGTGATGGTGCTGGGCCAGCACGAGGAAATGAGCGGCGAGGCGGCTTCGCAGTCGAACCTCGATCTTCCCGGTCACCAGGGCGAGTTGCTCGAAGCGGTCTCCGCCCTTGGAAAACCTACAGTGCTTGTGCTCATCAATGGACGTCCACTCGACATCTCCTGGGCAACGACGCGCGTCCCTGCGATCCTGGAAGCGTGGCATCCAGGGTCGGAAGGTGGGAACGCGATCGCGGACCTCCTTTGGGGTGACGCAACACCCGGCGGCAAACTGCCGATTACGTGGCCGCGCAGTTCAGGGCAGATTCCCATCTACTACGCGCACAACCTCACACAACAACCTGAGGCTAAGCCGGGATTCACCTCGCGCTATTGGGATATCTCAACTTCTCCGCTCTTCCCGTTCGGCTACGGCCTCAGCTACACGAGCTTCAGTTACTCCAATTTGCGCGTGAGCAAAACGGAAGCGAAGTTGGGCGAGTCACTGGAGGTGTCTGTGGACGTAGAGAACACGGGCAGGCGTAATGGTGAAGAGGTCGCACAACTATACATACACCAGCAGTCCGGCAGCGTTTCGAGACCAGTGCGTGAGTTGAAAGGTTTTGAGCGCATCGCGCTCGCACCGGGTGAGAAGAAGGCTGTCAGGTTCACGCTCGGCAGGTTGGAGTTGACTTACTGGAGCGCCGCAATCAAAGACTGGGTGCAGGAACCTGCAACCTTTGATGTGTGGGTCGGCGGTGACTCGACCGCAACTCTTCAGACAAAGTTTCAGATCATTCGGTAGTCAGGGATCATCGACGCCAGCGTTCGGTAACATAGCATTCACAACGTTCGCTTATTGACGTTAAGTGGTTCTGCGATCTCGTGTATTCGTGAACGATATCGTTTAGCGCCCACCCGTCTGCTAGTCAATTGTCATGAACCCGCAATTGATTCCCCAACAAATAGACAAAAATTTTAACAATTGGACCATGTTGTGATTCGCGTTTTCTGCGGCACCGCGATTGCTACTTTAGAGCACGCAAAGGAGACCGTTATGAAAACTAACTTGCTAACGAAACGAATACTCGGAGCTGTTTTTGGTTTATCTCTCCTTCTGGGAATCGGAATGGCGTCGAGCTCTGAAGTTCGAGCCCAATGGCAGGATCCATCGTGGCAGCGGGAACAAGCACGACGTCAACGTGAATATGAACGTCAACGACGCCGCGACCGCCGGTATGATGACCGCCGGTATGATGATGATCGCTATGGCTACGGTGGTTCTTTCCAGCTTCGTCAGACTGCGTTAAATGCAGGCTACAACGAAGGTATCAAGGAAGGTCGTAAGGACCGCAGAAACGGTGAGCGTTACGAATATCGCGATGAAGAGGATTACCGCAACGCGAACACCGACTACAGTTCGAGATTAGGTAATCGATCGCTCTATCAGCAGTACTTCCGACAGGGCTTTGTAAATGGTTACACTGATGGATACCGAGGTTACTAAGCACCCGATAGCTTGACACATGGAAGGGGCGGGATCGAAGTGGTGGTCCCGCCCTTTGGTTGCGTTCCAGCCCGACCAGTGCTTGCAACGAATTCTCACCTTCGATATTGTGTCGACTGCACCCCTCAGAAACAGCTGTCTCAAGACGGCTGAAGCCATCCTCACAGCCTTGTGGCGAAGCCAAATGAAGTTCAAGTTTTTCGTTGGTAGTACCGATTCGGGGTTTGACTACAACTTAAGAACGGGAGACTTCAGATAAATGAAAATCGTCGGCATCCTGGGCATACTTGCATTTCTATTCGGCGGACTCGTTTTTATCATCGGCCTGATCGTCTGCATCAACACTTACACTTCAGATTACGCCACATCAGCCTGCGAACGAGCGGCTAGAGATCGAGAGAAATTCTCAGAAGCAAAAGAATTGTGCGGCAGTATAACCTCAGACTGTTACCGGCAAGCCACTATCGGACTGACTTCGCAAGACGAGTGCGAAGCAAGGACAGAAACCATGCAGAAGCAGATGCTAATGGGCGTCATACCGGCGGTAATTGGTGGGCTTATTGTCTTCGTCGGTTTGATCATGATCGTGGTCGGATTTTTCTTTGGTGGCAAAAAGAAAGCTGGCGCAGCAGCATGAATGAAGCGTGGTCCGGTAACTTAAAAACCTTAACCATCGACCGTGAATGAGTATTCTTCGGTTGAACTACTCGCGTCATTACCAAGTCCTGTTAATTGAACCTGGTACGATCCGCGGCTGAGGATGCGCGCTGGAAGTCGTAAGCGAATGGTAGCTGGATCGTTATTCTCCACTTGCAAGTGTGGAATGGTGAACGAGTCGTCACCACCCACTCGGCGAACTTCGGCACGAAAAGTCTGGTAACGTTCCTTTTGAATCCACGGAAGACGCAGCTCGACAATTCCAGTCTCAGCAGTTCGCTTAAGAACGATAAGTTGTTCGCTATCTCTTAGCGTAATCGGCGAGAGATTGAGGACAACCATTTGCGACGGCGTCTCACGCAGCCTGGCCGGGGTATTAAGTTGAGCCAGTTCTGTCGCGATCGCCGAGCGCGTCGTACGACTATCCAGCCAGACGGCAAAACAAAAAACTGCGATCACAATTGTTATTGAAACCGGAATCAAAAACACGGGTCTTAACCGCATTGTTGCGACTAAGCGGCTCCAAATTGAACCTCCAACCCAAGCCGGTTTGAGCCGTGCATTTTCCCTGAGAGCCCAGTCCTTGATTGCTCTCGAGATTCTGAGCTGCTGTTGTTGTGCGGAAGTTTGTCCATACCGGGATAGGAATTCTTCACGATCTTCCGAGGTGAGGTTATCCTCGAGATAATCTTCAATCAGCTCCTGCTCGACCACGAGAACTTTCTCCCGCGCTTCGGAATCGGTCAAAAACAAAGCCTCGAGCCGCTCGCGTTCTGCCTCATCAACTTTGCCCAGTAGAAACTCACGCAATAAGGCGTCAGTCAGTAATTCTTCTTTCATGGGCTACTCTCCCACACGTCACCGTTCCATTTACTATGAATTTTCAGGCAATCCGTTTCATTTTTCGGTAGACCGAATTCATTTTCCTTTGGCCTTGCGTTTGATACAGCGCTCGATACATTCCGCAAGGGATTCACGAATGCGAAAAACTCTAACTCGCAGCGTTTGTACGGATATTCCGAACTTGTGAGCCAATTCGCTGCGACAATCAATCTTGGCCTGTTTCTCTTTTGCGTAGTAGGCGACGATCAACTCGCGCTTATCAGTTCCGAGCTTTTGCAAACACAGTTGCAAACATTCTTCAATGTCAGCAGCGACTTCATTTTCAATCTCATTTATTTGTGGCCCTGCCAGATCGACGTCGTCAATTGATAGTTGAGTCTTGATCTTCTTGAGATTCTCTTTGATGAGGTTGTTCGCTACCGCACGAAAATAAAGACGCGGATCGCCTTCGTATGACTTCCTGACATCGTGTACCTTCTTTGCCACCCGGTCGAAGGCTTCATCAGTCATTCCTTCCGGGTCTGCACAGCGGCCCCACATGAATAGTTTTGCGAGGTCGTGGCGAAGCTGAACATACATGGTCGCAGCCACGTCACGATCAGGATTGAGCCACGCGAGAATCTCCTCGAAGCTTTCGGGTGGGATTGCCGAATCTCGGGCCATTTCCGCGTCGTATTCTGTTTAGTTCGACACCGATGGGGGAAACCGCCACTTCCGTTTTTTAGATACTACCAGACCAGCAACAATTAGAATCAGCAAAAACAGCAGGATCGTACGAGGCCGGAACCATGGGTAATGGTTAACGGCAATGCGGTTTGCGTATTCACCCTGCAACTCGAATCCTGCCCAGTAGTACGGCGCGCTCCAACGCTTGTCCTGCATCAGCTTTAGTTTTGCCGATCGCAGTGCGGCGGCCGGCGGTTGACCCTGATCTAACATCGCCTCGTAGAAGTCAGCCATCAAAGCGGCTGTCGCGCGATCATCAACTTTCCAAAGACTTGCGACTACACTCTTCGAGCCGGCAGCCATGAAGCCATGTGTTAGACCAACAATTCCCTCGCCTTTTATCTCTTTGCCCAGCGCTGTTTGGCATGCACTCAAAACCGTTAACTCCGACGAAAGTTCGAGGTTGTAAATGTCGTGAAGCGGCATTAAGCCATTCGTACTCACGCCATTCCGGTCAACCATGGTGAGGACGATCCCGGACAATTCAGGATGTTCACTATTAAAAAATCCATGAGTTGCAAAGTGGACGATCTGATATCGACCAAGGTCCGAACTGACGGCAGTTTCACGACTCGCATCAAAGCCCTTTGCGACCATCGTCGAGCCCCAGGGCGCAATCCCAAGGATCGCATCAGCCTCGTCTGATGCGTGTGCAAGTCGCTGAAGCGTCCCATCGCGCATAAGAATGCCCGGAGTTTTGGGGAAACTTTGGTCGTGACGATTGTCGGTGGCTGCCTGTGCAACAGCCGCTCCATTTGGACCAGGCCGTACACGGTCGTCACTGACACTGAAAACCGGATCAGCTATCACAGCGACAAGTTTGCTCGTCGAGGTCGAACGATTACGTGCCGAGCGCATTGCGATAAGCGTCGAGACCGATGGCAATACAACCACTTCATTCGTTTCCAGTAGTGCAGTCCTGGCATTAACTCCGGGCATATTTGGTAAAACCAACGCGTCGAACGGGACGTACTGCAACGCGCCTTCAGATACCACGAGTAATCTTCGGTTGCCGAGTTGTCCGGCGAGAGGACCCAGCAGTATCTCACCGAGCCTGGTACGTTTTTCAAGAACCAGATCGTCGGCCGCTTCGAGATTCACCTGATACGCGTTGTCGAAGGCTCCCTGTCGTACGGTTAAGGATTGATAGAATTCACGTGCATTGTCTTCGATGATCTTGCGCGCTGGTAATTCGAAGGTCTGAAAAGAGCTCGATGTAACGGCCCAAACATAACTATGTTCCTCGCCTAACGAATATTCCAGCAACATCGAATCGCCATCTCGCAACACGCTCTGCACCTGCTCTATCGTAAGCGGCGTCGAGTGTTCAAGAGACAATAGACGAGGATTGTGTTGCCTTAACTGAGCCTCGACCGCCTGATACTCGGCTCTGAGTTGGGCCAACTGGCTCTCAGCGTCACCAACTTCGGTAGCGTTCTTGTCGCTCAGAACGAGACCCATTCGATATTGAGCTTGCAACTGAATGAGGGCTCGCAAACTTCGCTCACGATCGAGCAGATCCCTCGCAGCTCCTTCACGAATACTGGCACGCGACTCGGTCACCAGATCGAGCAGCACACGCGATCGATTCTTTTCGCTAAACTGAAAAGCTGTAGCGGCAAACCCCTCGCCCGGCCGGAGTTTTTCGAGCTGCATCAAAATGTCGATACACAATTTGTAATGTTTTTGCGCCCCGGAAAAATATGTCGCGCGGAATTCCGGACTGCGTACACTCGAACGTAGGTCTTCGATGATGCGAAGGGATTGCTGAATAATGGACAGGGCAGCATCGGCGCGACCTAGTTTCAGGTTTGTGCGGGCGAGGTTATAAAATGCCGCACTTCTTATATCCTCGTCTCCTACCTTTTCACTGAGAGGAAGTGCTCGGGAATATGACTCCAACGCTTCTTTCGGTTGCCCGCGTTGCAGCAAAAAATCGCCGTATGAGTTCAGCGTTGTAGCCTGGCCACGAAGATCGCCAATTCGCTCATAGAAATTGAGCACTTTCTGGTACTGGGCCGCGGCTCGTTCATAAAGACCATGCTTGACGTAGATCGTGGCAATCTCGTTAAGAGCAATCGCTTCAGTACGAACTTTTTTCGCGGCACGGCTCACCTTCAAACAACGATCATAGAAAAGAAGCGCCTGCTCCAGACGTTCGGCGAGATCGTGCACTCTGGCGATCTTAAACAGCGACACTGAGATCCCATCCACCGCGTTAATGTCCTGGAAGAGACCTAGAGCCTGTTCGTAATTAGCCAAAGAAAGCGCGAGTTCACCAAGCCCTTCGTAAGCCTGCCCCCTTGCGTTGAGCGCAATGGCTTCACTGTGTCGATCGCCAATTGCACGAAAGATTTCAAACGCTTGCTGGTGCAGGCCGATGGCTGACTCGGGATTTTGCGACGACTGACACAATCCCAATGCTGTCAAAGCCAGTCCTTCACCGATCTTATTGTTTATTTCTTCATAGAGATCACGGGCGCGGGTTATCTCAGTCTGGGCTTTTTCCAGTTCGCCCAATCCACCAGCTATGTAACCTTTGAGAAGACCGACTCTCGCTTGACCTTTGCGATCATTCGCAAAGACGTTCAGCGCCTCATCGAGCTGCTTCAAAGACTTTAAGAAATTGCCTTTTTCATAATTAACTTCAGCCAGATTGCACAGTGCCTCGCCATAGGCGTTGTTAATGAGTGAATTGCGATTGACCTCATGATCTTTGAAGAGGCGCAGCGACTCATTCGCTTGTTTTTCTGCAAGGTCGTTATTGCCAAAATAAGCTTGAACAAGTGCACCCTGGCTAAGCGCGCGTGCTTTCGCCAACCAATCCATTGCCTTCTCAGCGAGTGTCACAGCGTCTTGATAATGCCTGAGCGCTTCTGAGTATTCGCTGAGACGAAAGTAAACGTCGGCAGACTTCAGTGTTGCCTGCGAGGCATTTGAGAAATCGGAAATCGAAATCCAGATCGCTGCCGCTCGTTCAAATTGGGCTGTTGCTTGTCGAAAAGAGTTCTGTGTCCAATATGTGCAAAGCAGTTCGGCGCGAGCGAGTGCTTGCCGAGCGTCGCTGTCCTTCCGGTCCAATGCCGTCACGCTCTTTAATGCTTGCAGTCTCAATTCATACGGCCGGCTCGTTTGTCCCTTCTCGAGCGATTGAACTTCTATCCGGTATGTCCCCGTAACCTGCGTTGGGAAAGAAATCTGCACTAATTCAAAATCCTGACTGACTTGCTCCAGTAACTTCGTACCCGTTGGACCATAAAGCGCCGTCGAGAGAACGAGATCTCCTTTATCGATCGCGAATCGAAGCAGCTTGCCCTCATCCAGCGTGATCTCGAACAATTCCTTTGCACCCGGAGCAAGCTCACGACGGATTGATGAGTCGGGTCTTAACTGGAGTGGGGCAGTATTCGTGGGTACCGGGTCCGTTGCTGTCAATGCAGTTCGCGGCGCATGAGATCCAATAATCGTGAAGACGATACAGAAGAAGACCAACGATACGCTGTGAAGCCTTTCTTTGGGGGAGTTGCTTCTTTGGACGGGTAACATTACGCGCTGTTGTTCTTAGTGAGAGACTACCGATAGTGAGACCTATGACGGCGAGCACTAATAACAGTAGTGAGCTCTGGACAACATCACTCTATTACCACGTATGTTGGGGAGATTCAATGTCAATGCGGTGATTTGAAGGAGAGAGTCTCCAGAGAAGGTAGCGCGCGCGAACCACCTTCCCTGGGTTGCAGTTGGATCAGCGTCCATCGCGGATCGAATGACCGTGCCGACCAGAGAGTTTCGCAGAGTTGTGATCCGCGCCTCTCCAATCCTGAAGAGTGCCAAGTCTGGTGCCAGGCGCTTTCCGAATGGATTTGCCTGCTTGCAGCTCGCGCTTGGCGGTTGACTTACTTCCCATCTCGTGCTGTTTGTTATTTGACGGCATTTTTCTTCTCCTCATATTTGATCCGTGTCTGGTGCGCAGTCACCTGACATAGTTCCACCATTCGGACGCGATGTCCCTCGCCTGAGTGACTTCGGCTGCGTCCCGATTGCTTTTAAGAATGAACGATAGCTGCCTGCTGGATAGAGTTCGCTACTGTGACTTGAAACGCGAAGCTCGCCTCGGTTCTAAATGTGAACTGCGAGTCAAAAGCAGCGGCATACCGGTTTTGCGAGATCTCGATCGACGGAAATTGATCTTCTTCACCGATGTCATCTTTAACGAAGAGTTCGATCCCGCGTGAGCGGGGAATCTTTGTTAAAGCAAGTTCGGCCTTTGCGGATTCAAATGCTTCACGGACCGACCTTCCAAAACCGAGTGCGCGATAAAACGCGCCGGCAAAAGCCACCCCTACTTTGTCGCCAATTCCCTTTCCTGTGCCGATCGAGTAGTTAACTACTTCGGCAATCGAACGGGCCTGGGCCCTTGTAAAGCAGGCATTGAGAAGAACAAGGCGGACATGATTGCTGTAGAGACTGAATACATTTGCCAGGCCCTGCTGGTCGATCGTCTTTCCACGACCATTCGTTCCCGCGAGAATTAGCTTATGTCCTTTACTTCCGTGACCACTGAAGTGAACTATGTTTGGCTGGTAGAGCAACAGCAGCTTCTGAAGATCGATTGGTTTTATTGCGGTGTGCTTGTGTAATTCGAATCTGTCGCGATATGGACCTTCATGGATTCTCTCGAAGATCTCTCGCGCCTCTTCATCCACCAGAATCCGGCTCGTCGTCCATGGATTTGATGATAGAAATAGTATTCGGATCTTTCCCTTCATGTTCGTCCTCCTCAGTGATAAATCACTTCTGACTCACATGGCGTAGAAAAGAACCAAAACTCGTCACTCGAGCGAAATATTTTTTCCTGCGAGTAGATCAGGCAGGTTGAAAGCAGTTCTATCGATGATTGAATTGAGCGAGGGTGACCAAAACATCGCTTGACCCCCACACCAGAACAGTCTGGCTGGCCTTATAATGCGTAACCCTCACTTTAACTTCATCCTGCTTCGTTTTCAGAAACTTTTTCACGGTCACCAGATTTCGATCGTCCAATCCTCCGTCCCGATGCTTGAACGCATCACTCTTCGCCGATTCCATTTGAGTGACTGGCGAAGCCGACCACACAATCCAGATGTTCTCCGCGCCGGCCAGGCCTCTGAAGAAGATCCAGTCGGATTGAACCGGTTGGTTTGCGCCCAGCGTGGCAGAGCCGTTGTTAATCATCTGATTGGGATAAATCATCACAAAACTGGTGCTGTTTGGTTCTGGTGGTCCTTCATTGATCACATAAAGATAACCAGGATTCGGGCTTGCAACGTTGAGGCGAAACTTGTCGCCATTCTCAAATGTTTCCTGGCCGTTTGACTTGAATGAGTCTTCATACGCCTTCCCATCTCGCATCTTTTGAACTGTTAACCAGTAACTGAACGAATTGGAAGGTCTAACGGTGGTGATATTCCTGAAATATTTGTACAGCCCTAATGAAACCAACACCGCACAGATCAAAATCGCAAAAGAAGTAACAGCAACTTTGAGCCAGCGACTTTGGGTGGAGTGTGCCCGGGATTCAACTAGAGTTTGGGCCAGTGTATGACCAAACTCGCACGCGTTCTGAAACCTCGCTTTCGGATCGAACGAGAGTGCGCGAAGTATTATCGTTTGCGACTTTACCGGCAGGTTCTCTCGCAGGTGGATTGGCTTGACGCGCACTCCTGCACGTTGCATTTCCAACAGCTGCGAAGCTGAAGTGGGAGTGAACGGCCGCCTTCCAGTAATTAGTTCGTAGGCGATCAGACTCATCGAGTAGATATCACTTGCGGCAGTGACGTCTTCTCCACGCAGTTGTTCCGGGGACATGTAAAGTAGAGTGCCAACTGATGCGCCGTGAGCTGTGCTCGGTGCGATCACAGAGTGTTTGACCTTCGCAATCCCGAAATCCAGGAGCACAACCGAGTCCGTGTCGCGCTTTATGACGATGTTTTCAGGCTTCAGATCTCGATGAAAGATCCCCTTTTCATGAACGTGTTCGAGTGCAGCACCGACTTGCTTGAGGATCGAGGCTGCTCGTTTTAGATTCATCCCTTCCGCTGGTATTTCCGCGCGCAGCGTCTCTCCATCTACATATTGCATCACGATGTATGGCGTCTCGTCCGGCAGCTGGCCAACATCCAGCACACGTACAACTCCGGGATGATCGATGCGTAACAGTGCTTCAACTTCCTGTTCAAACTTTTGTCGCGCATATGAATCATGGACCAATTCCTGTGAGAGAATCTTAATCACCACAGCCTGGCCCTTAAGTTTTAGATCGACAGCGACATAAACCTTGCTCATACCACCCTGGCTCAGCTCTCTTTCGACAAGATAGCGTTCGTCAAGCGTCTGTCCCACTAAATTCTGCGGCGCGAAAGCTATTTTGGCGATGGGAGATTCCAGAAACCCACTGGCTGAATCGTCTGACTTCAGCAGAGAAAAAACCTCGAGCAGGAGGTCCGGATCGTTGTCACAAGCGCGGGCGACAAACACCCCCCACTCGGAACGAGGTGTCGCCAGGGCCGCATGGTAAATTTCCTGAATGCGATCCCAGTTGGGCTGTTTCATTCGATTGTCTCCTGGGCTAGGAAGTTGGGCGGCGCAGAAGAAATGTCTTAGCGCTTCTGGGTCTTTATTGCGGGCTGCGATGTATAAACCGGTGGCATCACTGACGTTGGGTTAAAGAATTTGCGGAAATGCATTTATCCAGGTTGCACGTGTAATGATTTACGCCGCGTTTCATTACTCTTGCGGAGTCTCGCAAGGTGATGAATGCAACGGCAGAAGTGACTGAGCTCTTGAAAGCCTGGAGTGATGGCGACGCACAGGCTTTGAACAGACTCGTGCCGTTAGTCGACCATGAACTCAGAAAGATTGCCCATCATTACATGCGCAATGAACGACCGGGACACCTGTTGCAGACCACCGCATTAATCAACGAGGCGCTGATAAAACTGATTGGTGAGAACATTAGTTGGGAGAATCGACGTCAGTTTTATGCGCTCGTCGCAAAGCGGATGCGTCAGGTGCTGGTCGATTACGCGAGAAAGGAACAGCAAGCCGAATTTACCGATGTAGATGAAGCCGTTATCTCAGATGAGAAACCTAAAGAGCTACTCATGCTCGACGAGGCCCTAACGAAGCTCGCCGATATTGATGAACGGAAAGCAACAATCGTTGAATGTCGTTACTTCATAGGTTTGACGCTGGCACAAATGGCGGAGCTTTTAGGTGTCGCACAGTCAACAGTCGAACGCGACTGGCGCTTTGCTCGTTCCTGGCTAAAGCGAGAGATAACCGGAGAATCGGATCTCATTTGAAAACTCTTCTCTGTGTAACAGAGAAGCAATCTAACGGCTTTCGATGCCTACTTCTACCAGCAACGGCCAGTGGTCCATACGGCCAACGGCGGCATCCCTTAGAACTTCGACTCGTCTGACCTGCCGAAGTTGAGCCGGACCAAAGATGTAATCGATGCGGCGATCATTAATTGCGGTGTCGCCAGCGTCACGGCCCAGATCACGAAAGCTTCGCAGGATATGACTGTAGGATTCACTGTCGTGTTTCAGGTTGTCTGTATAGAGGTTTGTCTCGTTGGCGGCTTTGAGTTCGAAGTTAAAGTCCCCGGCAATGAAAACTTCTGACGCTTGTGCGCGATCCTGGGCCCAGTCGATCAGGGTTTCTGTATAACTTCGCCGGCGCGCCGCATTGAAGGCGTCGGCGTGCGCACTCAAGAGCACAATTTCCGGTGTGTGTTGCTGTGGCCGAAATGAAGCAGCAAGGGCATAACGGCCGCCGGCGGCCACCGGAATAAATCTTGCGCCCGTATCTTTCACCAGCACCGCCTCAAATCGATCGTCTCTTCCCTGCTGAGCAACCGCACCCCGATATTTACCATGTAACAATCCAAGCAACTTGTTTAGTTGCGCATTTCCGGTCAGCTCCTGGAGGGCAACAGCATCAGGGTCTGCGCGTAAGATCAAGTCTGCAACGGCCGGCAAATCTTTGTCGTGGGCACGCGTATCGTCTTCAAGCTCCGCATAGCCGATGTTCCAGGTGAGCAGCCGGAGTGAAGCAGCATCGTCGGAAGATCTTTCTACCTCTTCGGGTCGAGACGGCTGTTTGAAATAGACCGCCCCAGCGATCATCAGGCCGAACAGAATTAGCAGGACCAGTTTCACCCACATCTCAGGTCACAATATCCTTCCGTTCGAAGATGATCACAGTTGCCAGTAGCAAACCGGTTGTATACGCCCCACAAACACAGGCGTAATGCCAGAGACTCTGCAGCGGAATCTCAGGCTTAAATACGTCACGCCAGAACTCCATGTCGGTAGTAAAAAAGTAAGGACGCAAATGCTCGAAGAACTCCACTCTTCCAACAATATAAAGAGTTAGATACGCTGCTATCGTCATCACGGTCGCTTGTACCGGCGAATCGAATACAACTGAACAAAGTAGCGCGAGAGCGGCAATGACGAGCAGTGCCCACGTGCCGGTGAATGCGGCATAACCAAAACGCATGAGCGCATCGTTGCGCATAATCTTGCCAGGCGCATCCACGAGATTGAGTGGACCGGGATAGAGCTCGAGGTTACCCCATCCGACAAAGATCAATCCAACCAGCAGATTCAATGCGACAAAGAACGCAAGCAGCAGAAACGCATGAAGCGCAGTAACCAAAAACTTCGAAAGAACCAGCGAAGATCGAGAGATGGGACGCGTACAAATCGTCCGCAGCGTCCCGGCGCGCGCCTCACCTGCGATCTGCGAGCCGGCACTCATCGATACAAAAATTGGGAGCAGCAAAGTAAAGGAAAACAACACTGAGTAGAGCGCAAAGGTCAAACCATTGAAATACTGCTTTGATTCGTAGGTGTATTTGAACTGCTCGACCGCCTGCCCACCTGTTTTCCGTGCGGCATACGTGTAGAAGCCCCAAAGCATCAGCACGACAAACCCCACCAAAACAAGAAAAGACAGATAGAAGGCTTTCGAGCGGAATAGTTTTTCGAGTTCGAGTTTGAGTAGCGTGATCATCGTACGCCTTCAGATTGAAAAACCAAACGCATCGAAAAAGGCTTTTGTTCGCAGATTCTTTGTCCACAGATTACACAAAAAAAAGCTTTGACTCCCGCACGCTTCGGTACTATTCTACGCGCTCACCAAAAGTGGTTAACATGCCCGTCCGGTAACCCCCCTATCCCGTCAGGCCTTAAAGCCTCAGATCCTCAGGGAGACCACGATATGTCAGTTCATCCCATCGTTTTTCTGTCGAGAGTCTTCTCGGCCCACCATAAAAATACCTACTAAACGGAGACCGCATCATGGCTGAAGAAAGAATGAAGATACTAGAAGAGCGACTTACCCGATTGGAAGCCGCATTAACTCAACGTGGAACCGGTGGCGGAACTGGTACTGGCGGAGGATTTACACCGCCTGGAGGCGTGGTCACCGATCCGGCGCCGTGGCCCGGTGGCAGTTGGCAGTTTGTACCTCGACCAATACCTTCCCCGGTTGTCGATCCGGCGCCGTGGGCGTGGGGAGGAGGCTGGACGCGCCCACGTTGGCCCACGCCCGTAGTCGATCCCGGTCCATTCCCCATGCCAGTAGTTGATCCCGCGCCATGGCCCAGTCCAGTCGTTGATCCTGCTGTGTTCGCGCAAGCGAATCTGGCTGCCACGCTCGGACGAATCCGACCCGTCGGTGGTGATCCGCCGCCACCAGACCTAAGCAGATTATCCGTTTCACAACTCGAAGCTACGGTTCACAGCATCAGTGCCGAAAGGGCGCGACTCGATGCGATGGAATCAATGGTCAAGAAGCAAATTGACGCGCTGAAGAAACAACAGCCAGGCTAAGCAGTGGCCTGACGTTCCTACAGTTGCCTGAAAAAGTTTAATCCGCTTTAGAACGGAGGGCTTGAAGTGCGAAAACTGCCATCCATACCAATGCAACTACCTGTGTGCGATCCAAAGGGTCGCGCACAAAAAGTCCTGTTGATCGGTTTCCAGGACCAGGACAACCTGGGACTGCGATACCTGATGTCGACGGTGAACGCCTCTGGACACGAGGCGTTCATCATGACTTACCGCTCTGATCCTGAACAAATCCTGGAACGCATCAACCGCGATAAACCCGACGTGGTCGGCTTCTCATTGATCTTTCAATACATGGCGCCCGACTTCGGTATTGTGATCGAAGCCCTCCGCGAAGCTGGAGTGACCGCGCATTTCACGATGGGTGGTCACTATGCCAGCTTCGAGCCGGCGGAAATTCTCGAGCGTATCAAGGGGCTCGACTCCGTGGTGCGATTCGATGGTGAAATGACGCTCGTCAACCTTCTGAATTGTCTGGCCACAAACGTCGAATGGCGCGGTCTCCCCGGCATTGCGTCTCGGACAAATGAGGGTGAAGTCAGCGTCGCACCACTCGCAACAGTCGTCGAAGATCTGGATCTACTTCCGTGGCCCGATCGTCGAACGATTGATTACGAGGGTCATCCCATGCCGACTGCCTCAATTCTTGGCAGCCGTGGGTGTCCGTGGGACTGTTCTTTCTGCAGCATTCGACCGTTTTATGAGGAGCAAGGCGGTTCTTTGCGCCGCCTGCGCGCACCACGCGCAGTGGTGGACGAAATGATCGATCTACATCGCAATCGTGGTGTGCCGATCTTTCTGTTTCAGGACGACGACTTCCTTGCCGGCGGGAGAAAAGCCAAGGAATGGGCGATGGAGATCGCCGCTCTCATCGCCAAAGAAGGCCTCGCGGGCAAAATGGCTTTCAAGATCAGTTGCCGCTCTGATGAGATTCACGAAGACGTGGTCGAGCAATTGATCGCCGGCGGACTAACTCATGTTTATATGGGTGTCGAATCAGGCGACGAAGAAGGGCTAATCAATATGAGCAAGCGGCTCAAACCAGAAGCACACCTGCGAGCCGGGCGAATATTGAAAAGCTTTGGACTGTCGTTTGATTTCGGTTTCATGCTGGTCGATCCCTACTCGACGTTTCGCAGCATTCGTCAACAGGTCACCTTTCTCGAAGAATTCATCGGCGACGGGTGGACGGTTGCTCCATTCTGCCGGATGCTTCCTTACGCAGGTACACCGATCAAGCGGCGACTCGAGTCTGAAGGACGATTGCTCGGCACGTCGTTCGATCCGGATTACAAGTTTCTCGATCCGAAGCTCGATCTCTTTTATGACTGGATGGTGAATACATTCTACGAGCGAAACTTTACCAACCAGGGTTTGTGCCACATTCTGCGTGGTCTGCTGTTTGAGGCACATCTCAGATTGCCTCGTCCTAATCCGGTCTCGGAGGTTCAGAAAGATTACCTGCATTACTTGACCGCGATTTGCAACAGGGTTGCTTGTTACACGCTGCGTTGCGCGATCGATTACATCGAGGAAACGCCGCTTTCAACACTCGAACGTGACTCAAGCTATCTCGATGGTCTAACCGAACACGAGAAGAAAGAAGAATCACGATTGGTGAACGAAGTGGTTAATTACTACGAGTGGGTCCATCAAGATCACAGTCCGATACCCGGTCCGGTCGGTGGTTTTGAGAAGACCTGGACTTTCTATGAAGGCGATCGCGAAGCGGCTGGAATTCAAGCCGCATGAAGTGAGCGTTACGACCTGGGTTACAGGTTCTTCTCTGTGTAACCTCTCTGTCCTCTGTGCCTCCGTGGTTATGAGAACTCACGATACAACCACCACGGAGGCACAGAGATCACAGAGGTTACACAGCGAGAATCTACCATCATCATGGACGTTGTTCTTGTTTCCATGCCGTTTGCAGAGGTCCAGCGACCTTCGATAGCGCTGGGCCTTCTGCATGCATCACTCGCCGATACAAACATCGAGAGCGATGTTGTGTACGGAAATTTCGGTTTGGCCGAGCGCATCGGACTCGTCGCCTATCAGGCGATGCAATTGGCTCCGACCGATCACCTGCTTGGTGAATGGTGCTTCGCCGGCTATCTATTTCCAATCGACGAAGAGAAGGACGAGGAATATCTCAATCTCGTACTTGAAGTGCGATGTACCGGCTTCCCAGCCGAACTCGAGCAACGAAAAGATCAGATGCTTTGGGTGCGACGCCAGTGTCTCGCCTATGTCGATTGGCTCGCCGGCACTATTGTCGCAAAAAAACCAAAGATCGTTGGCTGCAGTTCGGTGTTCCAACAGCACTGCGCTTCCCTCGCGTTGCTGAAGCGGATTCGTGAACTTGATCCGGAAATAATTTTGTTGATGGGTGGAGCAAATTGTGAAGGCGAGATGGGCGTGCAAACTTTGCAGTCGTTTCCGTGGGTTGATTGCATCGTCTCCGGCGAAGCAGACGCTCTATTTCCGGAACTCTGCCAGGCGCTGCTGGACCACGGACACAATGCCGAGCACATTCCTGATGGCGCTCTCACCCAGCGCAAGTTGAAAAACTCTTTTACGATCCTGGCACAACAACCATCGCCAGCACCCCGTTCACTGGTCCACAACATGGACTCGCTGCCACTTCCAGATTATCGACATTACTTTCAGGCGCTGAATGCTTCGACCTTGACGAATCTCGTCAAGCCGGGATTGCTGGCTGAGAGTTCGCGTGGATGCTGGTGGGGCGAGAAGTTTCACTGCACTTTCTGCGGTTTGAACGGCGTCGGGATGCAATATCGCCTGAAATCGGCTGAACGAGTGCTCTTTGAGTTATCGGAATTGAAACGGCTCTATGGAATCGGAAACATTCAATTCGTGGACAACATTCTCGATATGTCGTTCTTCAAGACAGTGCTGCCGAAGCTGGCCGAGTCGGACGAGAAGTTTTCTCTGTTTTATGAAACGAAAGCCAACCTGAAGCGCGAGCAGGTCGAGTTACTGGCTGAGGCGGGTGTGAAATGGATTCAGCCCGGGATCGAGAGCTTCGACGACAGGATTCTGAAGCTCCTGGAAAAAGGAAACTCGACGTTGATGAATCTGCAACTCCTGAAATGGTGTTGCGAGCTCGACATCGATGTTTCGTGGAACCTCCTCAGCGGCATACCCGGAGAATCAGACGATTGGTACGCGAAGATGGCAGACTGGCTGCCGTCGATCTTTCACTTGCAACCGCCGACAGGGGTGAGTCGCGTCCGGTACGATCGCTTTAGTCCTTATCACATGCGGCCACATGACTTTGATCTCACCCTCGAACCGAGTCGCACTTATCCTTATGTCTATCCGCTCGGAAAAGAATCGTTGATGCGACTGGCGTATTCCTTCGAAGATAACAAGCGTCCGCGACACATGCATCGCGCACTCTCGGACGAGCCGGGCCAACAGCAATTACAGGAAGCGGTTGTGTATTGGAACGCGCTCTGGCGCAGTTCGAAGCCTGTGTTGCAGGTTCATGATGATGGAGAGCGTTTGCATTTCTTCGACACGCGGCCTTGCGCGATGCAGAGAAGTTGGACTGTGGAAGGAATAGCGGCTGAAGTCTATCGTCTTTGTGATTCCGCTCAGAAACCGTCGGCGCTAACTTCAACGCTCGACAAAAGCCACTCCCGCGATGAGATCAACTCCGCGATCAGTAGCTTGCTCACCAGCAAAGTGTTGTTATCGATGAACGAAAAACTGCTTGCGATCGGAGTCAACGTTCACTGCTAGTCAATCAAGTTCTCAGCTTTCGTGCTCTACCTGCACACTGTTTTCTCTGGTCACTGATTGCACGCAAGTGATATAAAGGCGCCGATCGTCGCTTCTCTTTGTTCTCAGGAGGGTTCGCATGCTCACACATCGTTTGGTGCATTTTGTGCGCACAGTCATCCCGGCGCTGGCCTTGATTTGTCTGATCGCGCCGTCGTTGTATGCAGCCAGGAAACCAGGGTTTCAATCGTTCATTGTAGGCAATCCAGCAGATGCGCCACCGTCACAGAACCTAAGTGCTGGTCTTGTTTTGATGGGCGGCGGAACGGACGTCGATGCCGCATTTCAGTGGATGTGCCAACGCGCGGGCGGTGGTGACTTCCTCGTGATCAGAACGACCGGCACAGATGCTTACAATCCATATATTCAACAACTCTGCCCGCAAATGGATTCAGTCGAGACGATCATTATCACCACTGTCGAAGGCGCAAACACAGCGTACGTCAGCAACCAGATACTAAACGCTGAAGCCCTTTGGATTGCAGGTGGCGACCAGTCGACCTATGTGAACTTGTGGCGTGGAACGGCGGTACAAACCGGTGTGAATAATCTTCTCAACATCAAACACGCACCCGTTGGCGGCACGAGTGCCGGACTCGCAGTGTTGAGTCAATTTATTTACACGGGTGAACTCGGTTCGGTGACGTCGAGTCAGGCGCTCGCAAATCCTTTTCATCGCTACGTCACACTCGATCGAGACCTGTTTCAATCGGCACTCGGAGTAAACAAACTCTACGATTCACACTTCGTGACACGCGATCGAATGGGCCGCACTATCGTCTTTTTGGCACGCATCGTAAACAACGGCTGGGCAACTCAACCTCGTGACATCGGCATAGACGAAGAGACCGCGTTACTGGTTTTGCCAAATGGGTCCGCCACGATGGTGGGCACAGGCGCCGCGTACTTTCTGCAAGCGCCGGGACCAGCACAGGTGCTCGCAGACCGCACACCGCTGACCTATCTGAACATTAGTGTGTACAAACTCCCGCAGGGCGGCACGTTCAATCTCTCTACCTGGACCGGCAACGGTGGCGTCGCTTACACGCTAAACGTAAACAACGGATCGCTGACTTCAACACAAGCCGGCGGAAGCATCTATTAAGAACATATCAACCCCGGATCACCTAATATGAGAAATACAATCTTTATAGCCATTGCGACTGTACTGTTGATCTCAATCAACGCACTGGCCCAGAACACGAGCACTGCTGCTTCGGTCTCCAATATCAAAACTGTTCAAGTCAGCGCATCTGCAAAAGAGGTTGAGCTGGGCCAATCAGTGAAACTCACTGTGGTCGCTACCGACGCTGCGGGCAACGTCATCAAAGAACAGCCTTCAACTTATTTTGCGGGCCCCTTCGACATTGCCGCCGTGGATGACGATGGCAATGTGAAACTCTTTGGAACCGGCGAAGTCACGGTTGGCGCGATCGTTGGAGGCAAGCCGGGTATCACCACCTTCGTGGTAAAAGCGCCCAGCGTGAAGACGATCGAGATCAGTCCGCTGAAAAACCCGCTCGTCGTTGGCGGTACTGCTCGTCTCGATGCCGTCACAAAGATTTTCAACGGAGATCCACGGACCGGCGTTCCCATTGACTGGATTTCCGATAATCCTCGAGTCGCGACAGTCTCAGCAGGCGGTGTCGTCACTGGAGCCGAAGCCGGCCAAGCTACGATTACTGCAACATCCGGTTCGGCATCAGCAAAAACTACGGTCAGTGTGATTAAAAGCAGCCTTCATCGAATGGTTGTTGCTGGCGGTCCAAACACTGCGCGCACGGGCGATGTGATCGCGTTTAGCGCGAAAGCCAATCCTGACGACAATTTCACCGTTCAATGGTCCGTAAATGGCAACGGCGCAACTGTCGATCGAGACGGAAAATTTGTCGCTGAACTGCCGGGCACGTATATCGTTACAGCGACCAGCGGGATGATGTCCTCGAGTTCATCGATCGTCGTTACACCTCGGTATCTTGAGCGTGAGATCGAAGTCGTTGGTCGCGCACCGTTCAAAGAATTCCAGGGAGCAGAACAGTGGATCATAGGTAACTATGCGTATTATTCCACGATCGCCGATCGATTCCTGGTGTATGACATTTCCGATCCGGCAAATCCAAAACTAACTGACACGATCAAAGTCGATGCGCGACTCGTCAACGATATTTCGACCACAGCCGACGGCAAGATCCTTGTCATCTCACGCGAAGGCGCCTCTAATCGAAAGAATGGCATTGCCTTCTACGACACATCAGATCCAGCGCATCCAAAACTGATCTCCGAATACACAGCCACTGTTACCGGCGGCGTTCATAGCGCCTTCGTCGACAGTCACTACGTGTATTTGACTGATGACGCGACTGGCTCAATGCGCGTGATCGACTTCGCCGACGTTAAAAATCCTAAAGAAGTTGCGCGCTGGCAAACAGAGAATCCACACGCCAGCATGATTCGTACAAAAGAAGGCGAACAGATTGCCGGTCGCTACATTCACGATCTACAGGTTAAGGACGGTCTCGCTTATCTCGCCTACTGGCATGACGGTCTAATCATTCTCGATGTTGGAGCCGGATTGAAAGGCGGCAGCCCCGAGCGGCCGCAGTTTGTTAGCCAGTTGCGTTTCAATCATCACGAACTCTACGGCGATGGATGGCTTGCAGGCACTCACTCGGTCTACCGGTATGGCAAGTACGTCTTTATCGGCGACGAAGTCTTTCCCGGAATCTTCGACATCAAATCACCCAAACGCGTCTTTGTGCGCGGCATCGTCCACGTAATCGATGTTTCTGATATCAACAATCCGCGCAAGGTCGCAGAGTACCCGGTACCCGAAGGCGGCGCACACAACATCTGGGTCGAGAATGATGTGATGTACGTGGGGTATTACAGTGGTGGTGGTCGCGTGGTTGACGTCTCTGGTGATTTGAGTGGCGATCTCTACCGGCAAGGTCGTGAGATTGCGCGCATATGGACCGGGGATCCGGATGGCTTTCGGCCCAATCTACCAATGACGTGGGGAGCACAGCCACATAAAGGGTTGATTTACTTCAACGACATCAATTCAGGGCTCTGGATCGTGAAACTCGGCGAGAAGATCGAGAAGGGTTCGACGACGTCGCCAAATTGATCGGATAGTTGGACAGGATTGAATCTTGAAACATCTTGTAAATCCTGTCCAAGGTTTTCTTACCGAATAGTTTCCATCTTATAGAAATCAATCCCCGCTGCCGCTGGTCCAACATCCAGCGTCGCCACGGTTTTCAGCGCTGCGAGATCGATAACTTCAACTGTCCCCGGCTCTGATCCAATCCCCTCAACCGTCACAAACGCATATCGATCGTCCGGCGAAACGACAACACCGTGCAGCACTTTCCTCTTGGTCGGCAAACGCACTAGTTCCCTGCCACTTTTCAGTTCGTAAATCGACACCGATTGATCGCGTTTGTTTGTCGCAATCAAACGCTGCCCGTCATATGTGACCTCAAGATTATAGACGCCTGCGCGCGCCGGAATACGTCGCACGAGCGACCACGTATTCGCATTAACTTCAACGATCTCGCTCGATGCATTACACGCGACAAAGATTGAGGAGCCATCCACGGAAGGCTCGGCCCAGGTCGGTGAACATGAGTTATCACCCGGCTTCGGTGGCTCGGAACCATGTCCCGCCATGCCATGCATTGAATGAGTCGATTGCGTCGCCCCGACGTTTGGTGGACCAGTCATCCCCTTCTCCTGGTTCTTAGTCACAACAAAATGGCGTGCGGCCTTCAGCGTGCTGGTATCAATCTCCACCAGCATATCGTTCATCATACACGCCGAGTATTGCTTCGTTCCCTGCGGATTCAAACGCGAACCGTGCGGCATTGTGCAGGTTGGTATCCGCGCTACCTCGGTCATCGTCTGTGTCGAGACAACGGAAACCGTCGATGGGACCATGTCGCCGTGAAGATTGAAGTTGACCACGAAAAGAAAACTGCCGTCAGGAGAAATGTCGAGGGTGGCGGGAAAGTATCCGAGGGTGGTTTTTCCAACCACCGCATTGTCTTTGGTTGAGTATTTCCAGACGGTCCCAAACGGGCGGCCGTGCGCGATTGAGACGTAGTAGAACTGTTTATCAGGAGAGATCACGATTCCGTGTGGACCATCGATATCCACCGGCATGTCGCCAGTATCGATCTGGCGCTCAATGCGAAAGCCACCCGGGCCAAAACGAATCAGAGAGATCTTGTCGGCAGATTCCGAGAGGACGTAAAGCAAATAGTCTTTATCGGGTTTGGTCTGTGATTGAGATGATGCCGCACTCAACAGCAACACGAAAATAAATGACAGGTAACGAAGATACTTATTGCTCAACTCTTTCGCCTTATCCGGCTTTGCACGAAAAGTCCTTATCGGACCTCTTCTCTGTGCAGTCTCTGTGTCCTCTGTGCCGCTGTGGTTAAGGAATCGTTCGGAAAAAAAACAACCACAGAGAACACCGAGACTGCACAGAGAAATCAGACTTTTCGTGCAAAGCGCGACCAGCGCGGACGCATCATCTGTGCGGCTACGCCGAAAAAATGCGCACGGTTCTGCCAGCGCACTGCCTTCCAGTCGATCAGTCGCACATAGGCTTCGTTGATGAGGGCCGATGTTTGCAACAGGTGATCGGGACGCTCTTTGCTCATGTAACGTTTGGCAAGCCGGTATAGTTCGGCGTGAACGAGCGGCGCAATACGCGACAGCGCCTCTTCGTCGCCGCCTCCCCATGCCAGCAAAAGTTCGTTGAGCTCGTGAGCGCCAGGTTCGTCCATAGGGGATCTTTCAGTACCAAGCAGGTGCTAAAAACGGACTGAATTTACCACACACCACTAGAGTATTTGTGGATCATGGAGGGATAGTAACTCATTTGGAACGATTCGAGCCCATGCGATGAGACTGCAGACCACAAAACCAAACGCATTAAGAATTCCGTGAGTCATTGCCATCGTTGGAATCGTGAGGATCAAAGTGTGGGTCGCGAGACTGTAAGCGTAAAGACTGGCCAGCACCATCGCCACACAACTCGAGAGTGCTCCGCAAACAAGGAGTATCCGCTTGCCCGGCTGTTCGACCAGCGGTCTAACCCAACCAATCGTGAGCACCGCCAGTAGCACCAATGCTACCGAGAGAAGCAGAGTTCCAATCAAGCCGACGAGCGGAGTGAAAGTAATCCCGGCGGCGACAAGCGGCATCGCCGCTATAATTCCAAAGATCGCGAAGGCATACATTCGCCGTGGATAATCGCTTAACGCGAGAACTCTTCCGCTCATTCCCGCGATGATGGGTGCGGCGAAGCCGGCGAAGTGGAAGTGGACCACCGTCAGCAGGATAATCATCTCTCCGTAACCGAAGGGTTGAATACCGAGGCGGTAGATCACAAGCCACACACTCGCTACAGGCAGATACATCAAACCAGCGTCGACACTCAACTCTGCCAAAGGGTAAGGACCACCACGCGAGATGAGTCGCGTCACACCATACAGTGCGATCACGACGTTGACGATTAACCAGCCGCAGGCCAGCGCTGCCGCAGTTGTTCCTTTATCGAGCAGGAATGATACGACTGTGAGGCCGGCTGCAATCGGCTGCAGCGCGACTGCGACATTGTATAACCAGAAGCTGAGGTTCCGATCAGACGGTGCGACGAGTGAAAGTCCCAAAGGCACGACGACCAGCACGCCGAAGAGAGCGATCTTGTGAATCAGCTCCGTCGAAGCAGAGTCGGCGGTGGTCTTAAGTAGTATCAAAAGCCAGATGATGAGACCAACAGCAGCAGTTCTCTTCGCATTGAGGGGGCGCATCGACGAGGCATTATACCCTGCGGAACGTACTGTAGGGGCAGCCCTCCGTGGCCGGCCGCCCGTGGTTTTGATCACATCTCTTTCAACACGGTCCATCAAAGCCACGGGCGGCCACGGAGGGCCGCCCCTACAGTACGTTCCGTGGCGCGCTATGGAGGGCCAATCGCACGATAGATCCAAGCATCGCGTATGTAACCACAAGAATAAGCGGAAGGACCAACACAAACACAGAATGCTCCACAAACGGCATCCCTTGCTTGTATGAACCATTCAACAACGGAATGCCAAGCGTCGTGGCGTAATAAATTACTAACGGGAACACAAACAATCGCGCAGATCTCAATGGTCTTGCAACTTCCCTTTGCTCAGTCAACACAAACAACAGCAACAAGAACCCAAAATAAACCACAATCCCTTCAAGCCTGTGCAGTTGATTCCCGGATAACCCGTTAACCTGCACCGCATGCCTCTGAATCTCCAATGCGATGCAGATGCGAACTGTATTTGCGATCACCGTCGTCACGTACGCAATCGCAGCTGTAATCGGAAGAAAGCGCCAGCTCAGACCTTGAAACCGATCACGCCATAAGTGTCGCAATCCAAGCATCAGGAATGCCGTCAGCAGAAAATTGACTCCAGCACACGAGACTGCGATCACAAATCGATGATCGCTGCTCATATAACCGGTGTACGACTCGAATGTGAATGATCGTCCGCTCAACAACTCAACTAAGGCGGTTGTCGGCGCGAGTATCCAGCGCAACTCATCCGGAGTCGCGCTGGAGTAATAAGATTTGAGTGCCAGAGCGCACAGCACCACTACCAGCAACTGTGCGCCCCAGATTAACTTCCGATTCATACAAACCACCGTCGTCTTCGTGCGATCATGATCGTCGCCAGTAGTAGCGTGCCAACCATCAACCAGATCAACTCCGGTTCGCTTCCAACCTCGGCGCCATCACCAACAGCAAGCTCACTAACTCTGAGCGGCAACGGCAATGGCTGCTTCACATCTTCCGCCGATCCGGTCGGGTTTGTGACCACTTCGCGAACCGCGATGAACGACGTGTAGCGTGTCAAAAGGTTGTACTTCAATCCGAGCGCAGTGATCGCTTTGATGTTCTCTTCAGACAGGTCTGAAGAACCATAGTCAGACAACTCAGCAATGCGCGACCGGGCCCAGAGGTAACGCAACGCACTGTTACTTTCATCTGGTTGGCTGTTCGCAACGTCAAGCCGGCTTACATATTCGCCCTGACCAGTCTTCCCGGTAAGTTCGATCGTGCCCGCAACTGGACCACGCCACTTGCCAAACAGAATGATCGGGCGTTGGGCCAGGAGGTCCGGAAAACGCATTGGATTCACGTCGTAGGTGTCGAAGCCTATTGATCGAACCTGGATGTCGGTCAACACCGGTGTTTCGATGTACTCACGAAACTTCGCCGCCACACTTCCGGCTTCACTCTCTTCAGTGACGATAAACGGCTCACCCATGCCCGCCTTCGCGATTCCTTCGATAAGATAACGATTCACTGAACCGCCGATACCAAACGCGAAGACATTGCAACGATTGAGATTCGCCCTGATGTGCTCAAACACGCCCTGCTCACCTGAGACGTAACCATCTGTGACCAACACCACACTGCGAGAGATACCATCCTGCCGTGGCAAGCTCATCGCCTGTTGGATCGCAGGGAGCAGTTCGGTTCCACCACTACCGCGCTGCTGTTCGAGTAAATGAATCGCGCGGTCAATGTTCTCCTGATTTGCTTGCAGCGACTGCGGTGAAAGGACTGATGAATCACCGGCAAACAGCACGACGTTGAAGAGATCTGTCGGACGCAGTTTTCCAATCAAATCTTTGAGCAATCGTTTGGATGTGTTCAGCGGAAAACCATCCATCGAGCCTGAGACATCGACCACAAAGATGTACTCACGCGCCGGAATCGCCTCGGTCGCGACGCGCTGCGGAGGCTGGGCCATATAGAGAAAGAAATTCTCCCCAGCGTCCTGGAAGAGCAGCAGGCCAGAAGCAATCTGATCTCCAGCGAGACGATAGCGAAGGACGAAGTCGCGATTGCCCTCGAATGGATTCGAGTCGTCGAGGGTCAACTGCGCAACGTTTTGACTCACCCACTGCGGCAGAATCTGATGCGACGGGCAGCTCAGGTCATAAATCGGCACACCCGCGGCAATCCTGGTTGAAATGTGTAACGCACTCGCGGGTTGTTCACCCTGATGTTGATAAGGAGTCTCGACGAAGCCGTCTTCTTTCTTCGTCTTATCCTGCGGCGAAGCATAGCGTGGTCCAACGACGGTCGGGAACATTACTTCGTAAACACTGTCGGTCGGAACAAGGAGTTCGGTGTAGCGCAGTTCGATCTCAACCTGCTCCTGGGGCATGATGTTCGCCAGGCTCATCGAGAACACGTTGGGACGTTGCTGCTCGAGCAACGACGCGCTCTTCCCTTCCTCTTTCGCCTGCTCGAAGTCTTTCTTCGCTTGTTCGCGCTCTTTGATTTTCGCGACGATGATTTCGTCGCCTATTTGCATGCGCATCGAGTAGACAGCCGCGCGTATCGAAGCCGGAAAGACGTAAGACGCGTTGATTGGGCGCGTGCCTTCATTGCGATAGATTTGCCGCACTTTGACGTCGGCGATAACGCCTGAAACTGAGATATCGACTCGTGTATCTTTGAGTGGTAGATGGTCGACGCCGGGGTCTCCCTGGACCACGAAATAGGGCGCAAGAGTTTTGTCTTCCTGGGTCTGCGCCAGACCCGAAGTGAAAGCGATCGCAACTGCGATCAAAGCCAAAAACAGATTCCGCAAATTGACTTGCATGATGTTCTCTCCGCCTCTTAGGGCGACCAAACTTGGGCCTCTTCGGCCCCTACTTAAAACGCGTAAATCCTAAGAGATGGAGAGCTTTCAGCTACCGTTACGGACCACAGCACGGCACCGTACCGGCCACAGTTCGAGGGTGAGGATTTGGCCACAAAAAGGCACAAAAAAGCACATTGATTCAGCGGGGTTCTTGTGTGCGGACTCGGATTAACGAAGGAAGTAAGACCTTTGAGAATTCGCGGCTTATTTTCCACTCCGTCGACTGTATGCCGCATACGCGAGCCGCTTGCGACTCATCCTGTCTTTTAGTCGATCAGTAAGTGACTTCGAGGTTTCCTCGAGTGCCGCACACTCCTCCATAACTTCAGGCGCTGCGGACTTCAAAGCCTGGGTTGCGCTCAAAGCGCTTCCAATGACAAACTGGGCTCCGCTGAAGTCTCCGCGGTCCATATACTCCATCGCTTCATTGCGCGCCCGCGCATTCATCAAAAACTGCACTGCCTTGATCACTTCGTAGTTTGGCGGAGTCGTTTCCACTTCAGCTCGCGTCGCAAACTCAACTGTGAACGCTTGTTTCAACACTTCCGCATTCTTCGCTTCCGGCGGCGTAAAGCCAAGACGTAGATCAAGCAAACGCATTTGAGCGCCCACTTCTTCTGCACCAACTCGAAACTGCACCACGACGTCGAGCGGTGAACCTGCCTGCAGATTAGGTAATCGATAACGCCCTGTTTCCGTCAATTCAAAATCGTTAAGCGCGTCGATAATGCGAACGCCGTCTGCCGGAATCAGTGAGAGAGAAACTGTATGCGCAAACTGTGCGATCAATCCCTCAAGCTCAATCTGGAAAATGCGTTGCATGTCGTCAGGCTCGACGACGTGCCAGGCGTTGCCGCCTCCGGCCTGGGCCATCGGCATCAACAGATCTTCGTTGAAATCAGCACCAATGCCGATGGTCGAAGTGCTTACGCCGCGCTGAAAGAGTCCCAAAGCCTGCGAGACGATTTCGTCTGTATTCGTGATGCCGACATTGGCAAGACCGTCCGTGATCAGAACGACACGATTGATACCCTGATCGAGCATGCGTTCGCTTACAGTCAAGCCACCTCTTACCCACGCTTCGTGCAAAGCAGTCGAGCCTCGCGCCGCAACACGTGAAATCAGATCCTTCATGGCCTGCTTGTTCGCGACCAACTCGCTCGGGAACAGCACCTCGATCTGATCGTCAAATGTAACCACGCTGAGTCGATCGGTCGGCAACATCTGTTCGACGCAGAACATTGCCGCTTCACGCGCTCTGATCATCTTTTCGCCTTCCATCGAGCCCGAGCGATCGAGGACCAGACTGAGATTCAGATCCGGGCGGCCCTTCCAGTTGGGCCGGCTGTTCTGATCGGGACTCGGCACCGGCGGTGTAATGCGAATCAGCACATCCACAGTCTGCTCACGTCCTGCTTCAAGCTTCGCGTGCGTAGTGAAAAACTCAACCTTCGGGTATTCCATTTCTTTATCTCCTTATTCGCGGAATCTTCGTAATCTGTGGATGGCCCTTTCCAGCAAGCTCCTGGTTTTTCCAGTCGTTGCCGGCGGGGAATAATCTGAGCGAATGTGCAGTTCCAGCCCTGGTTCGATTTCGACTCTTTGCCAGGAGGCTGACTGGTCTAACTGCTGTGGCGGCGGCGACGAAAGTTGCGGCGCAGCTGCAGCTTGCTTCATCGCCGGCGCTGCGCCGGGCGCCAGCAATGATTCGAGATAACGCTTCGCGTCGTTCTCGCGACTCCTTCTTGTTGCAGGACTGCCGACCCCAAGCAGCAGCTCGAGTTCCTGCTCACTCTTTCCAGCCACCAGCTCGCGAATCTTTCGAATCGGCAAGTGCTCCGCTTGTAACTTCTTAACGGTCAGAAGCTGGAGCAGGTGCAGGTAACTAAACACTGACGCGGTTCCCTGCTTTTCGTCCGGCGCCTGAACCAATCCTTCTGCCATGTAGTAACGAATGGTCCGTTCATCCGGAACACTCGTTACTGTGCCGCGTGCCTGCTCGAGTCCCATCTCGGCCAAAATTTCCTCCCCGACACGCGCAAACTCCAACGTTCCTACGTACTTCCTCCCCTTCTCCTTCAGTACCCTCTGCGCCATAGCGCCGCACTATACTCCTGACAGTATTTACTGTCAACAGCAATTGCCTTTTTTATTACCCGGGTAAATCCGGTCGCCTATCCATCTAATCCGCGGCCCCGTTCGTCTCAGAATTCATACCGTTCACGTATTATCTATTGCCATTCGCGGCAAATGTGGCTTAGGATGCGCCGCCAAAAAGGAGGCCCTATGAAACTGAGAATTCTCGCAATCGTCTGTTTCCTACTCGCGGCGGCAGCGACGAGCTTCGCGCAGACAGCGCCGGATAAGACTCCCGACGTCGCGACCGAAATGCGAAATGGATTTAACGAAGTTAACGGATGGATAACGAAGGCCGCAGAAATGGTTCCGGCAGAAAAGTACAACTACAAGCCTGTCGACACGGTACGTACCTTCGGCCAGTTGATCGCGCACGTCACCGACTCTTACAACTATTTCTGTGCTAACGGCATGGGCACCAAAGTCGAGTGGTCTGATGCGGTCGAAAAGGGAAACACAGATAAAGACACGCTGCTTCCGAAACTGAAAGAGGCCGTCGGGAAATGCAATGCCGCTTACGGCTCAGGCAACGCGCAACTTCGGCCGTTATTCTCAAACGTGGGCCACACAAGTCTGCACTACGGCAACATAATTACGTACATGCGAATGATGGGACTGAAGCCGCCGTCAAGCTAGGCGTTCGCGCAGAAGTCTCACGCAACGGCGCAACGGCAGACGTACAGAAAATCGCTCTCTCTTTCGGCGTCTTCCGTTGCGCCTTTGTCTGTAAGGCTAAAAACTACAAGAGTTGCAAAATGTCACAGAATCTTAGATATCAACAGAATCTTGCAAATCGGGAAGCAGCCTGATTATTGCGCGGTGGTGCTGTTAATTCGCCAGGTGTTCCCGCGTTTGACCCACACATCAGCAAATGGCCACACTTTGAGAGCGCCATTGCCATAGCGAATCTCGAAACGGCCATGCGCAACCGCAAGATTACCAAATACTTTCAGATGGTCCACCTTACTCTCATAAGTAATGTCGGTGGGCTGTTGCTCCATCCACCTGAGGTCTTCCTCCCGCGTCATCTTCATACCGTCGACGGTCAGAGTGAAGTCCTCAGTCTCAACCCGCTCAAAGAATTTGCGGTCATGTCGGGTCTGCGCCGGACCGTAGTAGCTATAGATCTCGAGAATCTGCGTTTCGTCTTCACCGGACGGAAGGACTGGAAGTTCATGAGGCAGCAAAACTGTTACTACTTTGCGATTTTTCGGCGCTGGTTTGAAAAACGCCGTGAGAACCAGACCCAGGCTGAAAGCAGCGAAGGCAACAAACAGACGAATGAAAAGCTTGTTCATGTGCGCACCTCCGAACCAATTGCGTGGTTAGTAATCTACCACAGAGAGCCAAAGAACACAGAAGGTTTTGCGTCGCAATCTAAGCGGGTTGCAGGCCCTTCTCATCCGGAGCTTTTTCACCTTTCTCTTTCGCCCCTGGTTCGCCCTGTTTTGCGGCGGCGTTCTCGATTTCGGAGTTCACTTCTCCGCCGATCAGGACTGCTGCTCCAGTCAAGTAAAGCCACAGCATCAGTACGATCACCGCGCCGAGTGATCCGTACGTCGCGCTGTAGGAGTCGAAGAAATTCAAATAAATGCGAAAGGCAAGCGAAACCAACAACCACAGCACTACACCGATCACCGATCCAGGAGTCAACCACTGCCACGACTGTTCACGAAAATCGGGTGCGAAGTAGTAGATCAATGCAAACGCAAACGTCATGCACGCAAGCACAACGGGCCACTGAATTGTCTTCCAGGCAAACTGAAAAACGGGACCAAAGCCGTAGTGCGCAGCCATCCAATCAGCAATCTTTCCCCCAGCCACCACCAGCACCAGAGCGCCGATGATTAGAACGGAGAGTGCAACCGTCAATCCAATCGCAATCAGTCGCTGTTTCCACCAGGGTCGCGTCTCTTTCAGATCGTATGCCGTATTGAGTGATTCCGTGATCGCACCGAGTCCATTTGACGCTGCCCACAACGCTGCCAGAATTCCAAACGATAATTTGCCGCCGCCACTTGACCTTGCCACCTCATACATCGTGTTGTCGATGAGTTGAAAAGCAGAGGGCGGCATGATGCGAGCGAGGTAGTGAAACAGTGCGCGGCGCGTACCAGTGCCTGAGCCGAGCACGATGCCAATGATGGACGTCAGAAAAATCAGAAACGGAAAGAGTGCGAGCAGGAAGTAGTATGACAACTCCGCAGCGCGGCCAAACACTTTATCATTCTGAACCTCAGCCCATACACGTTTGCCTAACTCGCGCAAACTCAAGCCACCGAACTTCCAAAGTGATGCCATGGCAGTTTTCCCTTGCTGCTGGTCTTCTACTCGCAAATATTGTCACGGATTTACGGAGTTGCATACTAATCCTTGCCGTTACGTTTTCGTCACAAAGTTCGAGTAGTTTCCCTCTCAATCAAAAAATCACGGGGAGTGATGTCGATCACGACGTACGCCGTTCGACGTAATGTTGAACTGGGATTTTCCCGGCATGTCGGAGTTTGAAGTAATAATTTGACCCGGAAATATGCATAGAAAGGAAAGTTATGGGAACTAAACCAACGCACGAACAAGCACAACTGCATTTGCAGGTTTACGATTTGCGGCGCGAGGCGCGGCTGCGGGACGCTCGCGACTGGTTTCAGCGAAACTATCACGCCGAAACAATTGAAGAAGCCATGAAGATTGGGGCGCCCGGCACACAGACCGGCACCTATCTTGGAATGGTGATGGGATACTGGGAGCAAGCCTGTGCGCTGCTCAACTACGGACTGCTTAACGAGGATCTCTTCTTTGAGACGAGTGGTGAATTCTTTGGCGTGTGGGAACAGCTGAAGCCGGTGGTTCCGCAGTTTCGCGAGGCGTTTAAAGACCCGAATCTTCTCGCAAATCTGGAAAAGGCCGCGAAACGTTTTGAGGAGTGGTCTGACCAGCGCAGTCCTGGTCACATCGCCGCCATGAGGGAGTGGATGCAACAAGAGCGCACCAAGTCGAAAGGCGCCGGCGCATAAAGGGATTTCGATCCATATTGGGACGCCGCCCTGGAGTTCTGTATGCCAGGGTGGCGCCCAAATATTTTATTGACCTGTATACTAGCCGAATGGCAATACAGGTATGCGTTCACATCGATGGGATTACTGACGTCAAACAACCAAAAGAAAGAGTTTGCGAAGTGTGTGTGAAAACAGGAGATCGCTGGGTTCACCTGCGCACATGCCAACAGTGCGGAACGACACGTTGTTGCGACAGTTCACCCAATAGACACGCTTCGAAACACGCGCGAGCGAGTGGCCATCCAGTAATCGCCTCAGCCGAACTCAGTGAGCGCTGGTTGTACTGCTATCCAGACGACGCCTTCGCTGAGTATTAGCCACAAAAAGGCACATAAAACACAAAAACAATTCAGATCGATACCAGGCTTTCTGCCTCGTTTCTTGTTTTTGTGTTCTATGTGCCTTTTTGTGGCTCTTCAGTCATCGATGCTTTCCAACATCCAAATATCGACGCTGATCTGTTCCGCGTAGTGCAGGATTGGTTGCGTCTTTGGTTGCGGGATCTGCTTCGCTTCCAGCATTGTCGAAACAAAGTCGCTTAATTCGGCTTTGTAGAGTTCCCAAGGCTCGTGATAGATCCGTGCGCGGTAGAGTTCTCCTTCGAACTCCGAATAAAGAACGTAGCGCTCGGTTAGAAAGAATTCTCGTGAACCCGGTTGCGATTGTGGCAATGCATCACCAACACTCCATGCTGCCTTAAACTGCGCGAGCGGCTCCTCTTTGCGCTTGAGCCGGTATTTGATCTTTCTCTTACCCTGTAACGAGATGTCAGCCGAGTAATAAGGCAGGTGATAGAACGTGCGCGCCGCCAACACCGCCGCGCTGCTGTTCGCATCGAGCGAGAAAAACCAGACTCCAGGTACGCCGTTGTAATGAACGTACGTCCGGACATTCAATTCGTGCATTGAGTCGAGTCCGGGAACGGGCGGCATGTAAGGCGGTAGCCCGCGTATGTCCCACATCGTGAATGGCGCGATTGCAATCCATGCTGAATCGCCATAGGTATCGATATCAAGCGCGGCGGGAATATGTGGCCGCAGAATATTCGGCTTAATGCGCCAGTGCATGAACAGCAGTTTGCCCCACTCCTGATGCATCACCGGCTGGCCCTGCGGTCGATGCCGAACGGCCAGCCGGTCAACGTCAAGTACCTTACGCATTCAGTGTCCTCAGTTGAAAGATGAACGCTGATCAATCCGCGTTCATCCGCGTTCATCGGCGGCTATATAACACTTTGATCCGTTATCTCGAGACCTCTGTCGATAATCGCAAACGCCTCGCGCAACTCAGCTTCGGTGATGCAGAGTGGCGGGTTCGTGAAGAAGGTATTCCAGCGAACAAAAGTATACAAACCTTCCTGACGGAAAAACTTTCCGAGCGCCTGCATTTCCGGTGCGGCTGAATTAAACGCTGCCATCGGCTCATGCGTCTCGCGATTTCGGACCAGTTCGACAATCCCAAACAATCCGATGTTTCGTGTCGCGCCGACTGATGGATGCTTCGCCTCGAGATCTTCGAGCATTCCACGCATGACTGTACCCATGCGCCGCGCATTCTCGATCAGCTTATCCTCTTCGTAGACGGCGATTGTCGCGAGGCCTGCGGCGCAGGCGAGTGGGTGACTGTTGTAAGTCAGTCCGCCGTAAAAGACATTATTCCGGAAGTGATCGGCAATCTGGCGTCGCATGCCCACCGCGCCGAGTTGCACGTAAGCACTCGTCAAACCTTTGGCCATCGTGATCAGGTCGGGAACGACTTTCCAGTTATCGATCGAGAACCACTCACCAGTGCGACCAAACCCCGCCATCACTTCATCAGCAATCAAGAGAATGCCGTACTTGTCGCAAAGATCTCTAAGACCCTGAATGTAACCGTCTGGCGGAATGAGTATTCCGTTCGTGCCGACAACGGGTTCGACGATCAATGCGGCAATCGTTTTTGGTCCTTCGAGTTCGATCACTTCCTCAGTGCGCGACAACACCTCTTCGGTTGTGTCCCAACCCTTCTGAATGCCGTGATAATAATCAGGGATACGGAAAACTCCGGGAATTCCCGGTTCAGCCGCCCAGCGACGCGGATCGCCCGTGAGCGTAAGCGCACCGGCGGTGCCACCGTGGTAGCCGCGATAGCGCGCTCCGATTTTATGACGTCCACTGTAGAGTCTCGCGATACGAATCGCATTCTCGTTTGCCTCAGCCCCACCATTAGTGAAGAAGAAAACGTCGATGTCACCAGGAGTTATTTCGGCAAGTTTTGCACTCAAACGACCACGGACTTCAGTCGCCATGAACGGATTGGCATAAGCAAGCTTGTCAGCCTGGCCCTTGATTGCGTTGATGACTCGTTCATCGCCATGACCGATGTTGACGCACATCAGTTGGCTGTTGAAATCGATGAAGCGTTTCCCTTCGGGCGTCCAGAAATACACGCCCTTGGCGTGATCGACCGGAATTGGATCGACAGCAGCCTGGGCGGACCATTCAAAGAGTGTGTGCCGGCGACAGAGTTCGACAATCTGTTCGCCGGTCAGGCTCGCGGTAGTTGTGCTCATAATGCTGGGGATGCTAACGGAATCGGCAGGGATTGACAATCGCCGCGTTTAGTCTACAGATTACACAGACTATATGAATCAAACAGGCGAACTTTCCCGCGGCCGCATTCAAGCCACAGAACGCACGATTAGACCACACATACGTCGTACGCCGATCCTCGAAGTCGACGGCTCCGAATTTGGACTCGATTCGATCAAGATCGTTTTCAAACTCGAACTGTTTCAACATGCCGGATCTTTTAAAGCGCGCGGCGCATTCACAAACATGCTCACTCGCGAGGTTCCGGCGGCCGGAGTTGTTGCGGCTTCGGGCGGTAACCATGGTGCCGCAGTGGCGTACGCGGCGATGAAACTCGGTAAGCCTGCAACGATCTTCGTACCGTCGGTTGCATCGCAGTCAAAACTCGCTCGTATTCGTGGTTATGGAGCGGAGCTGATCATCGCCGGCGATCGATACGCGGAGTCACTTGAAGCAAGCGAACAATGGACCAAACAGTCTGGTGCTCTGCCGATTCATGCCTATGAAGGCGACAAAACGCTTTTGGGCCAGGGTACGTTGGGATTGGAACTCGAAGAACAGGATCCAAAGCTCGATTCATTGCTCATAGCGGTGGGCGGTGGGGGCCTGATTGGAGGCGTAGCGGCCTGGTATCAACACAATCTCAAGGTCATTGCGATCGAACCAACCGAAGCCCCAACTCTTCAACGCGCATTGGCTGCGGGCGAACCGGTTGATTCACCGGCAGGCGGTATCGCGGCTGATTCTCTCGCACCCAGGCAGGTTGGGAAACAGATGTTTCCGATCGCACAACGATTTGTTCATAGCTCGTTGCTCGTCACGGATGAGGAGATCCTCGCAGCGCAAAAGTGTTTGTGGGAAGCGACTCGCGTTGTCGCCGAACCCGGAGGCGCAACCGCATTCGCCGGCCTCCTCTCAGGACGTTACAAACCACAACAGGGCGAACGCGTGGGAGTGATTGTCTGCGGTGGGAACACGGAGAAGGTGACGATATGAATTATCCTGTTTCATCTTGATAATCCTGAAATCCTGTTAGAGAGTATGAACAGGATTAACATGATGGACAGGATTTATGTAGCCGCGTCCAACACTTCCCTCACCTTCAACGCCAACGCCGCGGGTGTAAACGGTTTCTGCAGGAAATTGATCCCTGCTTCAAGCACGCCATGCTGGACGATCGCATCATCCGTGTAGCCCGACATGAAGAGCACAGGCATGCCTGGCTGCTTCATCAACAGAATTCGTGACATATCGTTCCCGCTCATTCCCGGCATGACCACGTCCGTCAATAACAGATCAATCTGATCGCCGTTGATAGAGTTGCAAATGTTGATGGCCGCGTCGGCATTTGCTGCCTCCAGCACTCGATATCCAGCCGTCTCGAGCACCTGACGCGCAAGAGTTCGTACCAACTCAGCATCTTCAACCAGCAGGATGGTCTCAGTTCCGCCAGGTACCTCAAATCCATGTGCAGCGCGTTTGTATTCTTCAGCTTCTGCGGTGACTCTCGGGAAGTAGATCTTGAACGTAGTCCCGCATCCCTCTTCACTGTAGACCCAGATATTGCCGTCCGACTGTTTGACGATGCCGTAGACCATCGACAGCCCGAGACCAGTTCCCTTTCCCGGCTCTTTGGTCGTGAAGAATGGTTCGAAAATATGCTGGCGCGTCTCTTCATCCATGCCGCAACCTGTGTCGCTGATGGCGAGCATCACGTAGGCGCCCGGAACCACCGAAACGTGATCCCGCGAATACGACTCATCGAGATCCACGTTGGCCGTCTCTATCGATAACTTGCCACCCTTCGGCATCGCATCGCGGGCATTAACAACCAGATTCATAATCACCTGTTCGATCTGCACCGGATCGGCTTTGATATTTCCCAGATCGCTCTCCGCGTTCACGCGTAATTCAATGTCTTCGCCGATCATGCGCCGCAACATTTTTTCCAGATCACTGACGACGGTGTTCAAATCAAACACCCTTGGCTGCATCACCTGTTTGCGACTGAAAGCGAGAAGCTGACGGGTTAGCGAAGCAGCGCGCTCACTCGCCTTGATGATCTCCTCGACGTTTCTTCGCAGCGGATCGCTGTCCGGCAGATTTCTCTTGGTGATGTCGCTGTAGCCGAGGATGACGGTTAACAGGTTGTTGAAGTCGTGTGAGATTCCGCCCGCCAGACGACCCACTGCTTCTAGTTTTTGCGACTGGATCAACTGCTTTTCCGTCTGGCGCAATGCTTCGAGAGCGTCGGTGCGTTCCTGCTCAGCTACGCTTCGCTTAAGAGCGTGCGATTGTGAGAGAGTTTCAAGTTGACGATTCGCTGTTTCGAGCTGGGCTGTTCGTTCCTGTACTTTGTCTTCGAGCTCACGCTGCGAGTCACGGATTTTCGCCAGCATTGCATTAAATGCTTTTGCAAGTTGTCCGAGTTCATCTTTTTGATGAATGTTCATGGTCCGCGAATAGTCGCCGCGACTTATCGCAGTCGCACCCGCAGTGAGCTGATAAAGTGGACTCGTAATATTTAGGCTTAGCAGAAACGTGCCCGCCACGCCCATGACAAACAGAAACACACCAATGACCACCATTCGCTTCACATAACCACTCACCGGTTTGAGAACAACTTCATCGGGAAACTCGATTAATATCAACCATGGTGTTCCCGCAATTGGCCGCGCCAGGCCGATTACTCCGGTGTTGCCATCGCGGAGGTAGGTGAAGATGTCTTCCTTCATCCGCACATCCACTGTCGGTTTGGAAACAATGTTCGCGAAGTCTGTCCAAACATCGTTTTCGTGATTGCCAAGGTAAAGCGTTGCGCTGGTGCCGAGTAGTTTGGTGAGTTGCTGTCGTGTTTCTGGCGAACTTGCGAGTTTGCGCCAGCGGACCAGGTAACCGGCTACTTTTCCCTCGTCACTCTTGATTGCTGCTACGGTTGGAAATCCGACGGTATCTTTCAATCGACGAATTGGACCAATTGTCCTGAACGGCTCCGCTGACGTTTGTTTGAAGTCGTTCGTTAGATCGCTCAGCGGAGTCAAGTCGCCTTCGGGAGAAACGAGCACCAGACCGCGTTGCACACTCCAGAGTTCAACTCGGATGCTGTTTGGATCCTGCGCGGTGGCGAACTGCTGCAACAGTTTCTGCACTTCAGCTCGGGACGTCGTTTCAGGAGACTTTACGAAGGCGCGAATCGTCGTGTCATTCGCCACCGCGCCAGTCTTAGTCGAGATGTTATTCGCCGACTGTTGCAACAACGAAGAGAGTTGTTGTGAGAGATTCTGTAAACGTTCTCGGCTCGCATCGAGCGCAGAAGCTTTAACGGCGCGGTACGAAGCCCAGTTACAAGCGACGATGATGCCTGCCAGAAGCGTTCCGATGAGAAGCGGTAAACGATACTTGATTGAGATGTTTGAGAGTAACCACTTGGTACTTGTGAGTTTTGACTCCGACATACCCTGTTCCATTGAGACACCCCTTCCGGGGACTTCCATGCTTGTTGCCTGCAAAAGACAGATAACCGCACACAATCTGCCGTCTAAACGGCTGGGCTGCTAATGGGAGTTTTCAGTTGGGAGGTGTGAACTCGCGGTTGCGAGCATTGGGAGGTACTTGCCTTACGCGCAGAGGATAGTGATAGTGCGCGTGCAGGTCAAGTTAAGTTTTGGACCGACGTCGGCCCAGCGAACACAGTCCGCTATCCAGCGGCTTTATCGGCCGCTAAGATCTCGCGCGCGGCACGCAATCCAGTAGCGATCGCTCCGTGAACTGTGGCGTGATGCCCATTGTCGTTTGTCGCTTCGCCTGCAAAAAACAGCGTGTCTTCCAACGGTCGAGCCAACTCGCTTTGCGCATCAGTGCCGCCAACCGGAATGTAGCTATACGCCCCGGCGGTAAACGGATCCCTGTGCCAATTATGCGTATAAAAATTCTCGAGCGTTTCTTCAAGAAATCGCCTGGACGTTTTCAAAATATGACTGAGCGATTCGAGCGAATGATCAAGTATAGAGTCTTCACTCTCGAGCGATAATCTGTCAGCACGCGTTCCTCCAGCCCATCCTGTCAGCAACGGAGCTTTAACCGGAAACTGAGTCCACCATGTGGGGAGCGCTTCAGCGGGCGCGTGTATAAAGGTCAGATTTTTCAGGTCAGCAAGTTTTCCGTGATCGTCCGTCAAACTCAAACTCTCCCAGATGGGCGCGCGAAAACGCAACACAACTTTCACCACATGTCCCAGCGACAGCTTTCGTGCGGCCTGCACCTTCTCATCGATCGACGGCCGAAATCGAACCTGCGCTGCTTGCTCACCGAAATTCTGCAGCAGACTCAACGGTAGTGTGCTTAACAAGCGTCGAGACTTGAACCTTTGCGATTCCCTGGTCGTCACTTCAACCTGATTTCGTTTCCAACTCACCTCTTCAACGACAGTTTGAAGATGAACTGCCGCTCCGGCTGCGACCGCTTCGTCATGCAGTGTCTTCACTATCTGATCGTATCCGTTCGGAATGCGGAATTGCTTGTCGTCCTCGATTTCTTCTGCCGCTTTGTTGGTCTTGTTTAGCCCTTGAACACTGATCCAATCCGAATGCGCGGCGTGAAAGCCTTCGACATACAGAGTAGCAATTGACTCGATGTCGTCCGTATGAGTTCTCTGTTTGTAGCGATTGAGAAACTCTGAAAAACTCTCATCTGGTCCGCGGTAACCGCGCATCTCTTCCATGACGGCTTCGACCTTGGAAAAGAACTCACCGGATTCTGTGAGTATGCCGTTTTCCAAATACCAGTGAAGATTTGGGAGTTTCACAGGCTCGAGAGCTGCGCGCTTGGCGATCGCGAAGGTTTCGGGTGGTTTGCCGTGAACGAATTCAGCGCCGAGTTCGATTGGCCAGGAATCGGGGTGCGTATTGATCCTGCCGCCGATGCGATTACGTGCTTCGAGAATGATAACGCTGTGCCCCGCGATGCTCAGTTCACGAGCGGCTGCAACGCCGGCAGCACCAGCTCCGATGATGATGATCTCACTATCTTGATCCATCCACAGATCGCACCGATTCTTTCATATCCGTGTAATCTGTGGATAGTAATCTGTAATGGTGTTATAAAGGAATGCACCTGACTCACAACGGAGGCGTCTCAAATGCAAAAGCTCGCACGGCAACTTACGGCTGTCGCTCTGCTCTCGGCGGTTTTCTTAACTCCATTCAAAACTTCAAACGCGGCTGACTTCAAGCGTGAAGTCATCTACCAGATCATCACCGATCGATTTTTCGACGGCAGCAGCTCAAACAATAATCCGTCTCAAAGTTCCGGCCTGTATGATTCGACCAAAACAAACTGGCGCGCTTACTGGGGCGGCGATCTCGCCGGCATTCAACAGAAGATGTCCTACCTCGCTGGTTTAGGGGTCACTGCTATCTGGATCTCGCCGCCCGTCGATAATCTCAACACAAACATTCCCGACGGCAACGGCAATCCTACGGCTTCGTATCACGGTTATCAGGCGCGCGACTTCAAACGTATCGAAGAACACTTCGGCAATTCCAGTAACACGTGGACGGAGTTTGACAATCTCGTAACCGCCGCACATCAGAACGGGATCAAAGTAATCGTCGATTTTGCCCCCAACCATTCCACTCAGAATAATGCGGGCGAGTTTGGCGCGCTTTACGACAACGGTACATTTCTCGGCAACTTCACTAACGACACCAACGGCTACTTCCATCACAACGCCAACATCTCAGGCGGCGGCTGGGATGATCGCTATCAGGTGCAGTACTACACACTCTTCGATCTCTCCGACATTAACCAGGAACACGCCACGATGGACGGCTACCTGAAAGCAGCGGCCCAACTGTTTCAACAACACGGCGTCGACGGTTTTCGTATTGATGCAGTCAAACACCTGTCATGGGGCTGGCAGTACAGTCTCGCAAACTCGATCTATACCTTTGGCGACAGTTTTCTGTTTGGTGAATGGTATCAGGGCAACACTTCAGATCCGCTCTATCGCGACTCATACAAGTTCGCGAACAAGAGCGGCATCTCGCTGCTCGATTTCCCACTGAACACCGCAATTCGGAATGTGTTCGGCTCCAACGCGAATTTTTCCGAGATCGACTCAGTCATCTCAACGGAGGGAAATAACTTCACCTGGAAGGAGGATCTCGTAACCTTCATCGACAACCACGACATGTCGCGCTTCCTTTCCCTCAACAATAACAATAATCGACTCCACGAGGCGCTTGCGTTCACGCTGACCAGTCGTGGCATTCCGTGCATCTATTACGGCACAGAACAATACCTGCATAACGACACCAGCGGCGGAACCGATCCATACAATCGGCCGATGATGACCAACTTCAGCACGAGCACGACTGCCTACCAACTCGTGAACAAACTCTCGACGCTCCGTCGCAACAACCCGGCGATTTCGTACGGATCGACGGGCCAACGCTGGATCAATAACGACGTATACATCTACGAACGCAAGTTCTTTGGAAACGTCGTCCTGATTGCGATCAATAAGAACGAGACTACTGGTTACAGTATCAGCGGATTGAACACGTCGCTTCCGGCGGGTGGTTATTCGGATTATCTGACAGCACTCCTGGGTGGATCGTCGATCACGGTCAGCACGGGTTCTGGTGGTAACAATCCCGTGACCACCTTTACGCTGCCGGCACATACGGTGGCTGTCTGGCACTTTACTGAAGGGGCGTCGACGCCTCAGATTGGATCGATTGGACCAACGAGTGGACAGCCGGGTGTAAAGACAGTGATTGCGGGCAAGAACTTTGGTTCCACGACCGGTACGGTAAAATTCGGAACCACCACAGCGACTGTGAATTCGTGGACACCGACACAGATCACTGTGACCACGCCGACAGTCACAAATGGCAACTACAATGTCACTGTGACGAACTCGAGTAGTCAGGTTTCGAATGCGATCCAGTACACGGTTTTGACCGCTAAACTGATTCCGATCACCTTCACCGTCAACAATGCGTCTCCGACACAGGTTGGCGATTATATCTTTCTGACCGGGAACACAGTTGAACTCACTAACTGGTCGACTACCTGGGACGCGGCAATCGGGCCGATGTTGACGCCGAATTACCCAAACTGGTTCATCGTGGCCTCAATGCCGGCCGGTCAAACGATCCAGTTCAAGTTCATAAAGATCGCTGCAAATGGGGCAGTCACGTGGGAAGCCGGCAGCAATCACACTTATACGGTCCCCTCGAGCGGAACAGGCTTCGTCAACGTCAACTGGCAGTACTGAACCACGGATGAAACCGATCAAAGCCGCGGATCCAATCCGGATCTTTATCCGTGGCTTTGATCTGTGTAATCCATGGCCGCAAATTCCTCTTGACACTGACCTGTCAACAAATTAAATTCTGTTTGTCTTTGTTTTTTATTTAACAAAGACGCGCACTTGGGATTGCTCCTTCCCAGATCTTCTCGACAGAAGAGCTCGATTCACAACAACTTACCAGACTGAGGTGTAACTATGTCTTTTCCCCTGCTCTCCGGACTGCGTTCCAACGACCTTGCAATCGACCTCGGAACCGCAAACACCCTTGTCTACGCCAAGGGGCGCGGCGTGGTACTGAGCGAACCCTCCATCGTGGCTATTAATAAGGTCACCAATAGTGTGGAGGCAGTCGGTAAGGACGCAAAGGAGATGCTGGGTCGCACACCCGGGAATATCGTGGCGATCAGGCCGATGCGCGATGGCGTAATTGCCAACTTTGAAGTGACGGAGAAAATGCTCCAGCACTTTATCCGCAAGGCCCATAATGGTCGGACATGGGTTAGTCCGCGGGTCGTAATTGGAATTCCGAGCGAGATCACTCAGGTCGAGCGACGCGCCGTCGAGGATTCCGCGTACCGTGCGAAGGCTTCGGAAGTGTATCTCGTAGAAGAAGCGGTTGCGGCAGCCATCGGCGCCGGCCTTCCGATCACCGAGCCACAGGGAAACATCGTTGTCGATATCGGTGGTGGCACGACTGACATCGCCGTCATCAGTCTGGGCGGCATCGTTTATGCGCGCGCAGTTCGCACAGCCGGTGACGCCATGGACAATGCAGTCGCTGAGTATGTGAAACGTAAGTACAACCTTTTGATCGGTGAGCGGACGGCAGAAGAGATTAAGATTCAACTTGGTAGTGCATTCCCACTGGATGAACCTCTGGCGATGGAAGTACGCGGCCGCAATCTTGTCGAAGGCATTCCGCAGACTATCACCGTTACAGACGAAGAAGTGCGTCAGGCGCTCAATCCATGTGTCAGTGCGATTGTTGATGCGGTACGAATGGCATTGGAGAGGACGCCACCGGAGCTTTCAGCAGACATCATCGATCGCGGTGTGGTTCTGACTGGTGGTGGAGCATTACTCGCAAACCTAGACAAGCGTTTGAGAACTGAAACCGGCCTACCCGTCTTTGTTGCTGACGACCCGTTGACGTCGGTCGTCCTTGGCGCCGGAAAGATGCTCTCCGATTTTGCGCTGCTGAAGCGTGTGAAATGGGAAAACACGCTGCAGTATTAATCGGCGCGTAAACTGTGGGACAGGGCATGTTTGGATCCGAAGAGCACAGAAAACGGGCTGAGTTAATCATCACGTTGCTGGCGAAGCTCTACGTGGTCCTCGAGCTCTCAGGCGACGGCTGCCCTGTTTGTCATAAAGCGCTCACGCACGATTCTGAGTGTCCCATTGCTCTCGCCTGGTCTTTACTTACTGAAGACGAACAACGCGACGCCCGCACCACCATCCGCACACTCGCCCTGACGATTGGCACTGAAGAATCGCATGTTGACGAAATGGTCCACTGACGTGCTTCTAACGGTGACAAAGACCAGGATTGACAAGATTCTTACAAGATAAACCGGATGGAAGCACTCGAATCCTGTTCATCCTGGGAAAAATCTTGTCAATCCTGTCTAAGACTTTCCAATAAACCCAATAGAGTGTCGCTTCGGCGCAATCGGTATCGCCAGTTGGCGACGTGTGTCAAAGACCACGCTGCTGACTAATTCGTGATGTTTCGATTTCACCTCCACCCTGCACACCACAACAAACCCCGCACCTGACTGGTCCTTCGATTTACGTTTTCGTCTATTCACAATTCGCCTCAGCACCCGTGCGATAAACCCGTTGTCTAGATTCCGTGAAGCAAGAGCTTCATTACTGCAAAACGACAAACGATTTGTTGCGTACATAAGCTATACTCTCTGTTGTGAGTTGGCGACATCTTATATCGCTAGCTGGCGATAGTCAAGAGATTTATTCGCTACAGGGAGTGTTTTTATTGGGAAGCGCGAGACCACGACCGAGACGACTGGCTGAGAAGCTGCTGCAAATCCGGCAGAGCCTCGAACTCTCCCAGACTGAGCTGCTCAAGTGTATGGGCGTCGAAGACCTTATCCGTTACAGCGCCATCTCAAAGTACGAACTAGACAAAAACGAACCTCCCTTGATCGTACTCCTTGCCTATGCCCGAGTAGCGCAGGTACACCTGGAAGAAATTGTCGACGATGAGATCGATCTCCCACGCAAGCTTCCGGGGACGTTCGACTACCAGGCTCGCCTCGCTCAGAATCCAAAGTTGTAAGAGCCGCGAACTACTGTCACGCGTCGTAAAAACGGCGGGAATCTCCATAATTTCGCATTGACATTTCCGACGTGCAGGGTAAGAATTAGCTCCCCCGTCCGCCGTTCAGGGCACCTTATTAAAGACAATCGAATAGCGCACCTGGGTTGCGGCGTTTCTCTGCATTTACCGAGTTTTACTAAAAGGAGACCTCTCATGTTTAGAATCAAGGCCATCCTGGTCTTCGCTCTAGTCGCGATGCTCGCCCTGTTCAGTTCACTGCTCACTTCAGGGTTGGCCGATGGCGGAGCAAATCACCGCGTTCGAAACCTGCATCTGGGCGTTTCGGGTGGAAACGTCAACGACGCCACCCGTCGCTTTTGTTGCAGCGGCACTCTCGGCGCGCTCGTAAGTGATGGCACTAACAAATACATACTGAGCAACAACCACGTGCTTGGCCGTGGCGACCAGGCTGCCGCCGGCGAAGACATATCGCAGCCAGGTTTAATAGATAGCAATTGTGCGATATCAACTATTGTCGCTGACTACATCGGAGCGTCGCCGTTGGGATCAAATGTTGATGCGGCGGTGGCACAGCTGCGGACAGGACAAATGGATGGAACTCTGGCAGTGCTCGAAGTACATCGCGCCAGCTTGATGTTCACTCCGGGCGTCATGGGCGCCGGCATTGGCGCATCAAACCGGGCAGATGGTGAAGCAGCCATCGTGCTTTATGTGAACAAGAACTCCGCCAACAGGCCGAATTTGCCTGACTCAATCGACGGCATTCCGGTGAACGTTGTTTTGACGGACGAGTTCATCGCTTACTAAGCGTATTTAGCCACAGATTCTCACGGAATAAACCATCCGTGTAATCTGTGGCTAAACTTTTCTGTTTACGTCGTTATGGTCCATCGTTTAGGATAGGACTGTCTTTGACAACTCGACAACGGCCAAATGCGCGGCTCAATCTCCCACACTGAAGAGTGATGAGCATCGCCGTTGAGCATGAAAGGTTCATACTCACGGCGACAGATAAAGGCGAACGCAGCTTACTCCCAACTGCGAGTACGCGTCGGCCGGGCTCATCAGGAGGAAACTTCTGATGGGCAATCCGCGTCCGCGGCCGCAGCGACTGGCCGAGAAATTGTTGAAAATCAGGATCGGGCTGGGTCTGTCGCAGACGCAAATGCTGGAGCGCCTGGGATTCAGCGAAATAATGCACTACGGTCGCATTTCCGAGTATGAGCAGGATAAACGCGAGCCTACCTTGATCACGCTGCTTGCCTACGCCCGAGCGGCGAGCGTCCATCTCGAAGACATCGTTGACGACAACCTCGAACTTCCACGCAAACTCCCCGGCAACGTCCACTACCGCGGGATCAGTCGAAAACCACATCGCAAGTAAGAATTCGATCGGACGTATATGTCTGATAACACCTGTAGGCACTATACTGTCCTCCTTTGCAACTCGCGGGTTCGCCTAAGCGTAACGATACGAAGAAAGAATGCGAAGAATCTTCCGAATACTGTTCTTAATGGTCCTGGGCGTTGCTGTCGGAATCATCGGTTATGAAGCCATCATGTTTGTGCGCATATTGACGCTGCGCAATGGTAATCCGACATCGACGTCGTTAATCGACACCCGCATCAAAGAAACAAAAGGAAAGGGCCAGCAGCCAAGACGCGAGCAGATCTGGGTGCCACTTGAAAGAATCTCACCGAACCTGCAGCGCGCTGTCTTGGCAGGGGAAGACACAAACTTTCTCACACATCATGGCTTCGATTACGAAGCGATTCAGAAAGCCTTTGAGCAGGCTCAACGCGAGGCCGCTCGCGAGGCAAAAGCCGAAGGTGAGAACGACGACTGGCTTCCCAACCTGCCTGAATTCAAACGCGGCGGTTCCACCATCAGTCAACAACTCGCCAAAAACCTGTATCTCTCGTCGCAACGATCTTTTCTGAGAAAAGGTCAGGAAGCTGCTTTGACAGTAATGTTAGAACGCTCGCTGACAAAGCGACGCATCCTCGAGATTTATTTGAATGTGATTGAGTGGGGAGATGGAATTTATGGCGCAGAAGCGGCGGCGCAACGCTACTTCCACAAGCCTGCGTCAGCGTTGACTGCGAACGAAGCGGCGTTTCTTTCGGCGATGATCCCTAACCCGCGAACCGTCTTCAATCCGCAAATCAATCCGCGCCGTGTCGCGCGTCGCCAGCGCATTATCCTGCGCGGCATGCCTTATATAAAACTGCCTTAACGGACTCGTGCCTTTGGCTTGTCAACCGTGAATGACCTTATAAACCTTCCGACATTCGCATTTTCCTCACCATAAAAGACCATGCCTACGTACACGTGTCTTTGGTTGTCAACCACCTTGGTGAAGGCGCGTGCCCGCGTGGGTAAGGAACAGGAACTCATGTCAAACTCGCGGCCGATGTAACCATTCGTCGAAATGTCCTTCTCACGTTTCTGCCCGCAAAAGAAATAGCCACGATCACCTTCCTGGTATTCTTTATGAGTAGTCTTAATGACATTCACAACCATGTCATCAATCGCGGCCTTGTCGCTTTCACCATAGCTTGGCCCGGTGAGCCAGAACACTGCATAGAGGCTCGCGCCGTCACGCGCGATATAAATGTTGAGATCGGCCGATTCGTCGCCGAATGGAATTGGTTGCGCAAACTGCTTGCCGTCCTCGGGCACGAGAACGGAAAAGTTCTGACCTTCGGGGCGCAATTCCCGCAGGTTCTTATTGCTCGCGCTGAGGGAAGCCCACGCCCCCTCGACCTCACTCCGGCTCATTCTTCGCGACGAAGCAGCATTCGACGGCGTAGCCATCAGCGTTATGTTCGTTAATTCAGAAGTGGACGGGTCGCTTCTTCTCTTTGAAGGCGGAAGACTTGTGTCGAGATGCGCTAGCGGATTTTTTCTCAACGCCTCAGCCTTCACGAACTCCCATGGCGCGGTTGGATTCAATTGCTGCCACAAACCACGTCGTTCGTTTCGTGCTGCTAACTCGGATTGTTGATAAACCTCGCGATCAGCTTCACTGAGACGAGCTATATTCCGTGGATCGAACCACGCAGCGCCATCGCGAATCATCTGAGCACCAATGTCCGCGTCGTTTAGTAAAACTCGGCCAGTCAAACTCTGGTCGGCGCCAATCCCGGAATAGTGGACCAGCACAGCCTTATCGAAGACCAGATCTGAAAGATGCTTCTTCGCGATATCGCCAAACGCCTGCTCCATCTCGGGAGCATCAACACCAAGTAACTTCACCCGAACCGGACGGTTTAGATTGAAAATCGTGATTACGTCGCCACTATTGACCTCAATCACCGTTCCGTAAAGCGTTGCGGCCTTCAGCGTGACGCACGAAACACTCGTCAACGCGCAAAAAAGCACAAAACGCACTAAATGCGCCGGAAGTGCATTCGTGCCCTTTGTGCTTCTTTGTGACATTAAACTCTTAAACTGCGAACTCTTTTGCCAGTTTCAACTCAGCTTTGCGGAGTTCGAAACGCGCCCGACCCAAATTACCTTGCGGGTTAAGTGCAAGCACTACGAAATAGTCGCGACTCAAGAGCCGCATCACCAGCAGCGCGCCCTCAAGCGAGACGACGAGTTCGCGCAACCCACCAAGACCGGTATCGCTTCCCGCGCGCTGAGCACTGCGCACGAGCGACGTAAACTCGGCCGCAGCGACATCCAGGTTCGCATCCAGGCCGGCTTCACCGAGAACTTTCTCAACGGCGATGCCATCTGTTCCCATTATGAGCGCACCGAGGCTGCCCTCGGTGCGTCCAATAATGTCCTCAAGCATTTCCTTGAACATGTTGCCTCCAATTAGGGACGTTGACCGCTGAGAGTTCCCGGCCGCGCAGTCGTCGTGCCAGTCGGACTGTTCGGCAACGGAGCACTCAACAACTGCTGCGGGTTTGAAGGTGTTGTTGACGGTTGCGGCTGAGGCTGTTGCAACTGAGTTGGGGTCGGCGTGTTGGTCGGCGGATTCCCTAGTGGAACTGGTTGCGGAATCGTGATCGAACGCTGACCATTCGTTACCGTTCCCGCAGTCGGACGACCCTGGTAGTCAGGACGATAGATGTGCGGGGTGATGAAGAAAAGGATTTCACTGTTCTGTCTGGTCGTCAGTTTTCTCTTGAAGAGATTGCCTACGACCGGAAGCGACGCGAGGCCCGGAGTGCGTTGCTGAGTTTCGCCTTCCGTATCCGCGAGAACGCCGCCCATGACGGTCGTGCCACCATCTGGAACCAGCACTTCTGACTGCATGCGCTGCGTATCGATACCCGGAACACCACCGACAGCGATAGCTGTATTCAGCGTGTTGTTTTCAATAGTGACGCGCAAGACAACCGTACCCGCATCCGTGATCTGCGGAGTGATTGAAAGACGCAGCGGAACGGAGACGAACGTTGTCGTCACAACGGCAGTGCCGCTTGCGGCCTGCGTAGTTTGCACAGGGATCTGCGAACCACTTTCAATTTGAGCCGGACGATTGTTCAGTGCAGTCACACGCGGCGTTGCAACAGTCTTCGCTTGTCCGCGCGACTCAGCCAATGTCAGTAATGCACTGATCTGAGCGCTGCCAAACAATCCCGTCGTCAAACCGATTACAGTGCTTGCGGCGGCGGCAGCCAGGTTATTTGTGGGCACCGGCGTACCCGTCAAACCGCCGAAGACACCAAGCGGAACGGGACCAGAGACTGGACCATTACTTCCAGATCCACTGCCGGAACCACTACCGGAACCCGAGCCGCTTCCCGAACCACCACTAGAGTTTTGCGACGGCAGAGTAGAGATATTGGCTAAGCCGCCGCGGCCAAAATTCACCACGCCCGCCGAAAGCTGCGCGCCGAGATCGCGACTGAAGTTACGCTGCGCGATCACGATGCGTGTTTCGATTTCAACCTGCGGTTCCGGTTGGTCCAGAATGGCAACCAGCTGGCGAACGGCATCGATATTCTCTTTCACATCAGTGATGATCAGCGTATTGCTGCGGCCATCAACTTCGATCGACCCGCGTCGCGAAAGCCTGCGCGAGATGATTGGAAGCAGACCTTGATCGCCACCGCCACCGGTCGCATCGCCACCAGCGCCGCCACTAAAACTAAGATTGGTTGAACCGCCGGAGAAGGCGCCGGTTGAGCCGGCTGCCTGGGCCAGGGTGCCCGAAGCGCGCGCGTAATTAAGCCTGATAAATTCGGTCACGAGCGGTGAAGCATCCAGACGCGAGTCGTTGATCACCTTCTGAGTTTCCGCTTCCTTTGCCAAAACATCGGTCGTCGCAACGCGAAGAATGTTCCCACTCACTTCGATTCCCAACCGGTTGGCTTTGAGAACTGCTTCCAGTGCGACGTTCCAGGGAACGTCCTGAACGTTCACCGTCACCGGAACAGCTCCGACGGAAGCATCGATGACGAAGTTCACGCCATACTGTTCGGTGATGTAGTTGAGGATGTCGCGGATGTCGGCATTGACAACGTTCAGGTTGATCGGTTCACCGACAAACCCTGGTTGTCCATACTGACGACCCTGTTCCGACTGCTTATCGGTAGACCGCGACAAACCAACAGGTGGCGTGGGCACGGGCGCCGCAGCCGAAGTCTGCTGGCCCTGACTCTGATTGTCGCCGATGACGACAACCTCTGTATTTTTTGTAGCAGCCAAAACGCCTGCAGCCGATAGGCTCACAAGCGACAGGACGAGCGTGGTCCTTCTCATGGCTGATCTGACTCGAGACTGAGAAAACATCGTTCTCCCTCCTTAGGGGGATTTTGGAAGACGCGCCGCCACGCACTACGCTCGATTGCCGGGGCAACTAAAGCGCGCGCCGCACTAACACGGCTACGTTTCCGGTGTTTGTCAAAAGGGCGCCGGTATTTTCAGAATTGAAAAACACCAGCGCGGGTCAGCGGTTTGGCTGCGAAACCAAACCAGAAATGGTTATGGGTTGGCGGACGCGACGGATTGATTGGCGGGCACGGTCATGGAGTTTACCTGAGTTGGTTGTCTCAGCGACTTGTACTCGACTGCTCGTTCGCGACGGCCATCGGTAAACACCGTCTCATGACGAAACACGAGACGATTGTCTTCAATTGCCACCAGCTGGCCGTCAAAGAATGGTTCGCCAGGATAGATGACATAGGTAAGTTTGATTGGCGTGGCTTCGACGATGGCTGCATAACCTCTCGGTGAGCGAGAGATGCCGATGACTTGAATCTCACTGAGCAGCAAAGCGGTGGTCGGCTTCGGCGCCGGCATTCGCGCGGTCATCGCGGCAGCCTTCTGCGCTTTGTATTGTGCAATCCGTTCCTGAATCGAAGGAATTGGCGACTGGCCGGCCACTTTCTTAGACTGCGGCGTGGGCGCCTCATACTTTCGGAAAGGATCGCGTCCGGTGCTGACAGATTTCTTAGTCACCACGGTTTTCTGCGATTGAGTATCCTGCGATTTATTCTCCTGGCCCACGACGCCGATCGCGAAACCGCTCGCCACCACCATCGTTGCGCTAAGCAGGAAACTCTTGAATCCGATTCTCGCTGTCTCTTTAACTTGCATCATCATCTTCGCTTTCTGAGTGAGTTTGCTCGCCGACGTTATTTTGCGGGCTGCGGGGCGGGGACAACCGGTGGAGGTACCGCGCCACCACCGGCAGGCTTGGCATTCTGAGCCGGCTGGCTCCGCAAGCGCTCGGAGGAGACGTAGTACGCAGTTAAATCAAAACGCGCATCAACAGTTTTCGTGATTGACTGTTTGTCCAGTTGTTTCAGTTCGAAATTGGTAATCGAAACGATGCGCTGGTAGTGGGCCAACTGGTCGAAGAAAGCTCTGAGGCCGGAAAAACCACTGACGACGCTCACTTCTATCTTCTTGCCGCTATAGTTGTCCTGCTGCATATCTTCCTTAGGACTGAAGCGGGTGAGTATGAGGCCGTTCGTCTTTGCACGATCCTGAATTCCCTGCAGTACCATCGTCAGTTCACGCTGTTCGGGAAGCAATGCTTTCAACTCAGCATATTCTTCTTCGCGAGCTTTGTAAGCAGCTTTGAAGTTGTTGAGGTTCTGCTGAACGATTGCTGCCTGCGCGTTGAGTGGCTTCAGTCGGGCAATCTCGTCCTGCATAGTTTTTGTTTCTTTCTTTGTACCGCTGGTAACGAAGTACGAGAAGCCGAAATATAGTGCGCCGCCGATCGCGAGGAATGCGACGAGTCGCAGGTACCATGGAAGAACTGGGAGTTTGCCGAGTTTCATAATCTTTTCCTCTACTTCTTCATTGCAACCTGATTAGCAGGCGCGGGGGCGGGTTGTTGTGATTGGGACTTCGAAGCACCAAAGTTTGCCTTCACTGTGAAGACGATCACCTCGGGCTTGACTTCGTTCGCATCGTTCGCCGCGGCAGCGCTTGCGGCAGGGGCTACCACTTTCGCGGCTTCCCGCTGCGTCTCGATGTTAAGGTTGCTGAACAGTCCGTTGGAGAACTCGAGGCTCTGTCCAAACTTCGTTACCGAGTACTCATTTGGCGATTCACCTTTGATGGTTACTTCTCCGTCCTTGTTCTCAACACTTCTCAAGTAAAGACCGGGAACAGCATCAAATCGTGCCTTGATTTCCTGCAGTAATGCGGTTGGGCCCTGTTGCGATTCGCGGAGTTTCTTAATCGCATCGATGCGAGCCTGAACCTCTTTCGTCTTCTTCTCGAGCTCCATCTGTTCTTTCTGGATCGCGAGCATCTGCTGGTTAATGCGCTTTTCGTTATCCAGCTCTTTTTGCGCTGCGGCATATGCCATGTTTGAGCTCACATAGTCGTAACCCATCGCCAGCACCATCAAACCGAAGACCGTCAGCGCAAGCAGCAACGTCTGGATTCGCGGGCTGGACACTTTCTCTTCAACCGCCGCGACTCCCTGGGGCCGATCCGTAACTGACTCGAGCAGGTTTATCTTAATCATGCCTCAACTCCTCTCAGGGCGAGACCAACAGCAACTGCCATTTCCGGCACTATCTCTCGCATGTAGTCCGGATCAAACTTCCGGGCATCGACTTCAATCTGCCGGAAAGGATCGAAGACCTCGACCGGAATCTCGAAACGTCTGGATAAAAACTCTGGTAGACCAGGCAGCTTCGATCCGCCACCAGCCAAAAGGATCTTTTGAATCGACGATTCGCCTTCCTGTGCTGTAGCGCGATAGAAATCAAAAGTCTTCTTAACTTCAAGAGCGAGGATGTCAGACACAGTCTCGATGATCGGTTGGATTGGTCGGGGCTCAACGCCTTCGGGCAAAGCCATACCGCGCTTCACTGACTCCGCCTGCTCGTAGCTGACGCCGAGTTCTCTCTGCAACAAGCTCGTGTACTGACTTCCGCCAACTGAAGCATCTCGCGCGAAGATCGAACGCGTACCGTTGAGGATATTGATATTCATCGTCGCTGCGCCGATGTTCAGCAGGGCGACGATTTCGCCCGGGCGCGGCGAGTAGTTGACCTCATAACAGTTCTGCAGCGCGAAAGCATCGACGTCTATGATCACCGGTTGTTTTCCGGCGAGCTGAATCGCCTGCTTGACGTTGGCGATCTTGTCGCTCTTGCAGGCCGCCATCAGCACGTGCAGAGACTCCTGCGATTTGCCGGTCAATTCGTAATCCAGATTCACATCGCCAATATCGAAAGGAATGTGCTCTTCGGCGTGCCAGCTGAATGATTCCTGCAACTCGTCCTGGCTCATCTGCGGCAACACGATATTCTTGACGATAACTGAGTGGCCGCTGACGCCCGCCGCCACACGCGTGGTTCGTATCTGGTGTTCGCTGAAGATGTGAGCGATAACGTTGGAGACGTTGTTGAGCTCCATGATCTGGCCATCAACAATCGTGTCGGTCTGTAGATTCTCGAAGCCGAGATTGAGAAGCTGGAGACCGGCGCCTTTGCGACCAAGCTCGACAGCCTTAACGGCGCTCGATCCGATATCGAGACCAACAAGGTTCTTTTTTCCAGAGGATTTTTTGAACATGGTTAGTTATTCCTCACAACGGCGATCCGCAATTTGTTCTGCAGGCGCAGACGGGCACGTGCCTTTCGCGCACGTGACAAGGGCCGTCTCAACATTTTCGAGGTCAGAGAATCAGTGGTTTGTTTCAAGGTTGCCGTCCGTTTGTTAGTAGGATTGTTGGGCATGACACCGGCGTCCGTAGGTAGGGTCCCGGCAGGTGTCAACAGGAAACTAGTGGAGAAGTCTGCTGCGGCAGGAATGAAGCTCATCGGAAACCCAGCCAAGTTGGTAATGCCAACTTCTGTAGGCTTTGCGACCTCCGCTCACGCGAAGTGTGCCTTTATCGTGCTCCAAAAGATTTCGCGGGACTGACCGCTGTTGAAAACCAGGTGGGCACCCGGTAGACGGCAGTTTTATTGCCGTCAACCTGTGTGAGAGTACATTACGTGCAAAACAATGTCAACCGCTATTTTTTGTCGTTTAACTCTATCTATTTCTTAGGTTAGCACAACAAATGGGGCCATAAACCGGGGAATTCTGGAATTATTCGGGCAGTATTCCAGTTTTTCTAAATCAGCTTCTAAACGGGCTTTAGGTCTTTGACCTTCACCGTTTTGGCTGGAATCCCGACCACGATGTGATGGGGCTCGACGTCGCGTGTCACGAGCGCACCGCTGCCGATCAATGCGTTGTCTCCAATCTGTGCGCCGGCCAGGATTGTGGCGTGATACGTAATCCGAACACCATTGCCGATGCGGGTCACGGGAGTGTCGACTTTATGAATGTCGTAGATGTCGTGATTGTGAGAATAGACGTTCGCGTAGTCTGAGATTGAGACGTTGTCGCCAATCTCGATGCCGCCGCGATCGTCGAGCAGGACGTGCCGGTGGACGACAACGTTGTTTCCGAACGACAGGTTGTAGCCAAACGACCACTCGACGTAGTGCCAGCACTTAAAGTTCTCGCCGACGTGCCGAAAGATCATCGGCGCAAGCATGCGTCGAAAGCGATGGCCCAGAAGCGAGTTTTGACCGAGCGGCGACCGGTCAAACATCTGCCAAAGCCAGACCATTGGTTTGCGTTCGGCATAACGTTGCTGATCGATGTCGGTGTAATACTCCGGCTCGGTGGCGATGTTGCGAGGATCCAGCGAGTGCAGCGCGGCACGAGCGGCAAGACTGAGATTGTTTCTGTCAGCTTGCGAAGCTCCGTAGTAGATCTCAAACAGAGTATCGCGAACGACGTCGTTGGGATCTCTTTTTCCGTCTGTTAGTGATTTTTGTAACTCGGTCAGAAAAGCGTCGTAGTCCTGTTCTGCCAGGGCCTGTGCAGACAATGCGCGATAGGTCATAGACTGGGGTACCAAGCGGGCAAAGTTAACATAGTGAACAGGAAATAGTGAATAGCCATTAGTGAATAGAGAGTTTCTACTCGATAGCAGCCGAATTTGAGTTCTCCTCGGTGTAACCTCTGTGTCCTCTGTGCCGCTGTGGTAGTTGATGGCTAACACTCCTTCAACCAGGAGACACAGACGTTGCACAGAGAAGTCCCAGTTAGACACTCCACTTTGCCACTTCGACCGATAAACGCTACGATTCGCAAGCAATGAAGCGTTTGCGCCCCCTTCTCGCTGTTGTTCTGCTTATCGTAGTAATCGTTGCTGTTTGGCTATGGTGGAGCATTCCATCGAAGGTCGACATGGCCAACTACGCACCGGCTGACTCAATTCTCTACGTCGAATTCAATAATCTTGAAGGAGTGGTTCAGGCCATCCAGCACAGCGACGCCTGGCAGGCTGCAACTCCGATCACTAAAAGCAAACCGGCAACTCGTAATTCCCTGCTGCACACAGCTGCCCGCGCAGGAATTGGACCATTACCCGCAGTTCTGTTCGCACGTGCACAAGTGGCGCTGGTTGTAGTCGGTCTAAATACTTCTGAAGAAAACGATACACTCAAAGTACGACCCGAAGTCGCCATAATCGCAGAGACTCACACGTCAGGCTGGCGCACGAAACCTGCCGCCGTCGAGGCAGTAAAACAGCTCGCAAACTTCGCCTATGGCGCGTCAATGTGTGCTGAACGCAATGGCGATGCAGAGTACTTCGAATGCTCCATCGCCGGCGGTGAGCGGAAGATTGTGGGCGCTGTTGACGGCACTCTGGTTGTGATCGGCAATTCCGACAGCGCCGTTCGAACTTGTTTAGAAGTGCGTCGCGGTGTTCGAGCCAGCCTTCACACCGACCCGGAAATGCTGAAGGTTCGTGGGAGTCTCGCTTCGGGCAATGCGCTTGGATTTGGCTACATCTCGCCGGTTAACTCCGCGAAGCTTTTCTCCTGGACTGCGCCACTGCTGATGGGCCAGGCTCCCGGCGATCAACAGTTGGAACAATTGCTCGCGGTAAGTGCGGGGAAGATTCTGCGCGGTGTGGCATGGACTGCGAACCAGTCGCCTCAGGGAATTGAAGATCGCTTTCTCTTCTCACTTGAGCCGAGCGTCGTCTCACGTCTGCAACCAGCGTTTGAAACTGCCGAGCGTGACCAGGACTTCTGGAAACTCGTGCCTGAAGGATTTCAATCTCTCACCATCTACCGAAACAAAGCACCAGCGGCAGCATGGAGTTCGCTTGACGCAGCGGTCGCACTCAAACTCGACACGTTGCCGGCGGTTCTTTTCGGTTCATTGTTGCGGTCCAGCCTCTCTGTATACGGAATCGCCGATCCAAAAGAAGTTCTGGCTACGCTGAGTCCTCCGTTATTGACGTTGAAGCCATCGTCCAGCGTTGAGGGATCGATCCTGGTCGCGCGCGTGAGCGATGAAGCGCGACTTAAGCGAGCACTAACGCAGGAGGTCTTCAAAGACACGAAGGGCGAGATTCTCGAAGGGCTCACGTCAGATCCGGATCCCAGGAAAGAGTTCGCGGCAGTTTTTGCGGATGGCTACGTGTTGTTGGGTAAAACCGAAAACATGCGTTCAGGTCTTTTGGCGCTGCGACAGAAAGTATCGGATCTGAAAGAGTTGAAACACTCCGCTGCGGAAAGTTCTGCGCCGATCGTTACGTATGCAAATGATGAAGTGCGCTTGAACAATTTCATTCTCACGCTTCTGAAACTTCAGGGCCGTCGACTCTCAAGTGACGAAGTCGTCGATCTCCAGAATACGTTGCGACGTGCCGGTTTCGCTTCTACTGAGACACGGCTGAATGCCTTTGGCATCGAACGCACGACGCATTCGGCGTTTGGGCAATTCAGCACCCTGATTTCATTTCTCCAATCGGATAGTCCGGGTCGATAGGTATGCAAACGCTTTTACTCGGCACGCGCAATCCGGGGAAAGTTAGAGAGATCGAGAAGATCCTGGCAGCTTCCGGTTGGTCCTTCTCTTCACTCGAAGAATTCCCGGACGTCGCGGTGGCAGAGGAAAATGCTTCGACCTACGCTGAGAACGCGATTGCGAAAGCTCGCTTCTATGCATTGGCGACTGGCATGTGCGCGCTGGCCGATGACTCCGGCTTGGAAGTAGTTGCACTCAACGGCGCTCCGGGTGTGTTCTCAGCACGTTACGCTGGCGCGAACACCTCAGATGCGGATCGTCGTGCACTTCTTCTTTCCGAACTCGCGAAAACTTCCGATGTGAGTAGACGCGCACGCTTCGTTTCTGTGGTCGCTATCTCAGACGCGAATGGATCGGTCTTGAACGTCTCTGAAGGCATTTGCGAGGGAACGATCATCTTCTCGCCGCGTGGTCAAGGTGGCTTCGGCTACGATCCGCTTTTCGTTCCTGATGGTTATAGCCAAACCTTCGCTGAACTTTCCGAAGATGTAAAAAACCGCATCAGCCACCGCGCTCATGCGTTGATGAAGACGCGCGATTTTCTTTCTTCTCGCAAATCCTGTTAAATCCGGCAAATCCTGTCGCTGCTTGACCATCCCCGAGTGGCCTCTTAGAATGCCTCAACTTCTTCGGGGCGTAGCACAGCCTGGTAGTGCGCTCGGTTTGGGACCGAGAGGTCGGAGGTTCGAATCCTCTCGCCCCGACCAATAACTCACAATCTATCAAATAAATACGGTCATAAGAGTTAACGCTCGAGTGCCGTCGTGTGGCCAATTTGTGGACAAGATGTTTTTGATTCACGGAATTTTAACCGCGCTTTGCCTGTCACGATCTGCAAAAACCGCCTAAAAACGAGAATAGCTGAATGTTATGGTCACACCTGGTCCAATTCATTTATACGCGGAACCGAGCGCTCTGTCGCAAATTTAACTTGAAGATATAATAGACATCCGGTAAGCGGACGCTAGACTAGAACGGATACAAAGCTTGATGTGCATTTGCAGTCAGGTTTACAGTTCAGAAGTTCCGCGCGTTAGTCCTTCTAGTAAGCGATTTTATCCGGAATCGAATAAGACTGGGAGCTGTAGTTCAAAAATGCCACAAGTGCCATAACAAACAGATTGGGGAATAGGGTTCCTTTTTGTGCGTAAGGGGAACGAGCTCGGCGAATCTTCAAGAAAAGATCCGCACCTTCGAAGCGGAGAATCGTCCTGAAAAACTGAGAACGCGATATTGAAGGACGATCTCCGTGAAGCACGTTCCCGAATACAGGAACTTGAAGCGAAACTTGGCGCTGCCACCCAGAAACCGGATCTTGACGAAAAGGAACGGGAAATTCTGCGTTATCTCTTTCGTCCTAACGTTGACCATATTCTCAGTGCCATTACCGCTGACCTTGGCTTCACTACGCCGCAGGAGGCCAAATACTATCTAGAAAAATTGGTCGAACGGGAATTCATCAATCGACCGCCGCGCCGGAGTGTCGTTCACCGGTTTCCGCAATAGACGCTCAGGCAAAAGGGGTCCGATGGAACTGGGATTGATCGACGAGGACGAGTTCGTGGTCCAAGTTGGCAGGCCACGTGCCGATGTTGTTCGCGGGCTATCGAAGTATGTCGAGATACACGGATTTTGAGAGATGCAACCACCATTAACTATCAGCCTTCTGCTCGCCTTCCCTACGCGACGGAGACACATTGCACCCTGTAGAATCAGAAACCTTTGACAATGCTATACTCTCTACGAGTTGAGAGGACCGATTAAGTATATGACTCAAACCGTCAGTGTCCATGAAGCGCAAGACAAATTGCCGGATTTGCTGGCACAGGCTTTGGCTGGTAACGAAGTAATCATCACCGAGGACGGCACGCCAGTGGCGCGCCTAGTGCCGGTTGTGGCGCACTCTAAGAAGAAGCGTGTAGCGGGTCTCAATCGAGGCGCAATTTTGACGAGCGAAGATTTTGATGAACCGTTACCTGATGAGTTTTGGCTGGGCCAGGAATGAAACTTCTGCTCGACACTCACATCTTCATCTGGTGGGCAGATCAACCAGAAAAACTTTCACCCGCCGCGCTTTCCGCTTTGGAAGATGAAGCTAACGAACTGCTGTTGAGTGTGGCGAGCGTTTGGGAAATGCAGATTAAAATTCAACTGGGTAAGTTGAAATTGAGCTTGCCGTTGAAAGAGCTTATTAACAACCAACAAGAGACCAACGACCTAACGGTTTCGCCTGTAGCATTGACGCACGTCTTGGCATTGGATAGCTTGCCTTTTCACCACAAAGACCCGTTCGATCGTTTGCTGATTGCCCAAAGTGTAGAAGAAGAACTTACTATTGTCACCGCAGATTCGCAGTTCTCTGCCTATTCGGTTAAGTTGCTGCAATGATGGCGTCGACCGGGAAGTGTGGCTAATTCAAAATGTCTCAACTGAGGGGTTCACCCCAAAAACGTGTGGCCAATTTGTGGACAGAATTTACAGCACAGCACGATTACGCGCTGATAACGAATGGGAAAAAACCGCAAAACCCTAAGAAACTCGTGGTGGCTGCAACTTTCGAAATGGCAAAAACTTAGCTTTTTGCCGAACCTGTGATTTGGGACCGAGAGGTCGGAGGTTCGAATCCTCTCGCCCCGACCAATAGAATTAATAATTTACGGCTGCCAACACTGGCGGCCGAGTGCGCTCGATCCGTGATGTGACATGGAGTGCCGTCCCTACAGGGTCTCAGCGGCGTGCCTTGCATGAACGAAACGGAAACGTTAGGACCAGGTTGAGACGATCCTGTTGCGAATCGATCCTAAGAGCTGGGGTTTTGATCATCCGTTGCCCAGTTTGCTTCACAATCATCTGAACCTGAGGACATTTGCCGTAGTCATACTCGCCCACGATTGCAGCTGCCATGCTCCCACTATGGGCAAAGAAATGTAGCTCGCCCGGCAAGTCTTTAAAAATCCTAAGTGAGAATTCACCTTGCGCATTCGTATCTACCAGTGCATTGCCGTTGACACCCGGCGCCTTCGCAGGTGTGAATCGGACTGTCGTGTTTGGCGCCGGAATACCGTCGGCATAGCGAACTACTCCCTGAACAGTGATCATTTCCGCGGGGTTAGGCACGAGTATTTTTAGACCCTTCATGTTGTCGCCGGCTCGAATGCGAAAGACTCGGGCTTGTGCTTGTTCAGTGACATTTGGGTAGTAGAAGACGCTAAACGGTTCCTCAACCGTCTTCTCCCCATCCTGATTCACCGCGATAATGTAGTTTCCGGGAGTGATGGATTCGATTGCAAACCGACCTTGTTCGTCAGTGTATTCAAAATTCACTGATTTATTGTCAGCGTCCATAGGCTTGAGCGACACCTGGACCTCAGGAAGCGGCTTGCCACGAGCGTCAACGACGTTGCCACTTATAACGTTGTCCAGAACGAATGCTATGTCTACTGCTGCGTGCTGGTGCGGTTTCAATGTGAAGAAAATGTGCCTGCCGTGTATCTGTTGTTTTTGATTAGAAACGGTGGCCGTGCCTCTCGTCGCGCGATCGATCTTCCACCCGAAAGGCAACTTCGGTTCAAGCACATATCTTCCCGGTGGCAAATCGTAGGACTCGTACACACCGTCTTTATCGGTCGTAGTCTCGTATACCTTGTCCTTGCCAAGAATCCAGATCTTCTGGCCCGCCAAGCCCGGCTCATCTTCACTGGAACTAATCGTACCCGAAACTCTGGTCTTGCCACGTACTGCATCAATGTTGTTGAGGTATAGAAGATCATCTGCAGCGTCTGAAACCACATCGGATCGCCCATATCCAAATTCGTACCATAGTCTCGAGTCTTTGGCTGGGTTTTGAAGGTAGAACAGATATTCCTTACCAATATTCTCCTCGTAGAAGACCCATGTGCATCTGATGCCGTTGCCCTGCCCGAACGTTATCTTGTCACCAGCCCTAAGATTTCCTTTGAATACCTTTTGAACCTCCATCATCGTCGAAAGGACGCGACTTCCATTTATTGGTATTGGTGAAGTGTCACTAACCTTTTCTACTGAGATGACCCGAGCGATTACCACAACGTCAGCGTTCTTGTAGGCGTCAAGCACTGTTGGTTTCGGCAAGATTGCGCAACCGGCTGCGGTTCTTGGGACTAGAAGCAGTCCCAAACTGACGGCAAAGAGTAAAACCGTCCGACTCATTCGATTACTTCCTTCGAAAATAAAGCACGCACAGCAATCGGTTCGACAAAACAATCCTGACACTCTGATTATATTATCCCTCAACTCATGGTGATTCTGCTTTGAGCAAGTCTTGGATTCGGCAGGTCGTTTTCATCGCGTCGATAATACGCCGCTTTTCTCTTTCTTGCTCGCGCCGCGCTGACGCAATACTCGTTGCGATTTCAGGGCGTTTGAGGCAGGATCGGTCCACAGATAACCTCGCGTGCGGTTGAGGTGCTTTGCTGGCCACAACCTAAAGCAAAAACACCACATTAACCGCCGCTCACTACGGGCTTCCTCGGTTCGATCGGCGCACGCGTCACGCGAACTTCAACGTGTACCGGAAAGAGATCCCGCATTCATAGCTTGAGATAAATTGCCATGCATGTGAAGAAACTCAGCACCCCTGAAGACCTCGAGCGATACGTCGATTTCGAGAAAGAAGTCTATCGTGACAACCCTTACTGGGTGCCGGCAAACAAACATCACCTGATCAACCTGCTGAGCGGAAACGCCGGCTTTGGTCCACAGTCTGAAATACAGGCTTTCGCAGTCGAACATGAAGGTCGAACTCTGGCGACGGTCGCCGCGTTGAACGACAAAATTTACAACCTTCACTGGAACGAAAGGTTGGGCCACTTACTCTTCTTCGAGGCGTTGGCGGATCAAATGGAGGCCGTCGACATGCTAATGAGTGACGCATTTGAGTGGCTGCGCAAGCGAGGTTGCACTGCAGGGCGACTTTCTATGCTGGCGGCAGTTCAGCTACCTCTCACGATCGATGCGTACGACGCTGTCCCCACGTGCTTCAACCGTTACAACCCTCCGTACTATCACAGCTATATCAAGAACTCAGGCTTTGTTACCGAACGTGGTGTCGTCGAATATGAAGTTGAGTTTACACCTGAATTGGAACGTCGTTATCGGGAAATGATCCAGCACGTTAACGACTCCGGCGTGATCGTGCGGTCATGGGACTTTGACAAGCTTGAAGAGGAAGGCGAGGCATTCGCAGCATTGGCTAACGAAACGTTTAGCGCACACTGGGGCTTTGTGCCGTTACCGGATGCAGTTATGCGCGCGTTTTATGTTGATTTCAAAGACTTCTTAATTCCGGAGTTTTTGGCTTTTGCCGAAGTTGATGGCCAGCGAGTGGGGTTTGTCTACTCGTTGCCCGACTTGAACCAGGCCCTTCATCCGATGCGAGACAAAGTGCTGGAGGAAAACTTTCCGGAGTTTCAGCAGCGATTTCAGCAAATAGATCGCGCTGCGCTTCTGATAATCGGCGTAAAGAAGGAGTTTCGCGGGCGTGGCATCAATTTAGCTATGGGCGCGCATAGTTACCTTGGAATGATCGGTCGCGGTTACAAAACAGCCAGCTACACGGTCCTCGACGACAACTGGCCCTCACGGCGCACTACGGAAAAACTCGGCGGAGTCGTTGTGCGGAATTTCGTTGTGTATCGGAGAGAGCTGAGCGAGAAATTGTGAGCACGCCCGCCAAACAGCTTGCCGCGTTTATACAGAAATTTGATCCTTCGGTCGCGAAACTCGTACGTTCTGCGCGATCCGTTTTGCGGAAAAGATTTCCGACAGCCATCGAACTCGTTTACGACAACTACAATGCGCTCGCAATCGGCTACAGCGCCAGTGAACGAGTGTCTGATGTATTTTTCTCCCTTGCAGTCTATCCGCGTTGGGTCGATCTTTATTTTATGAATGGCCGAAGCCTGCCTGATCCAAGTAGGTTATTGCAAGGAAGCGGTAGTAAAGGAGCTTTTGTCCGGCTGGATGATCTATCGATGCTCGATCATGAGCCAGTTAGATTGTTGCTTGAGGCGGCAGTTCGCAATGCCAACTCACCGCTTCGGCCAAAAGGTAAAGGCTATACAATAATTAAGTCGATTTCCGCGAAACAAAGACCGCGCCGGCCTACTCGAGACTAAACAGTTCAGATGTGAGGGGCCGATAGCAAATAGGAAGGAACCTCGAAACCTTCGTTATTAATCGCCTACTCTCCTTTCGTAAGAAATTTGCCAGACGATAAAAATTATCTCGCAATAACTTCTGCGTTAATCTGCGCCCAGCATTTTCCCAACGGATGGGCCTTGCAGTAACACTTACTCCCGACCATAGTCCTGCAGGATTCGATCCAATGACCTGTAGCGAGCACGAGTTCTCAACACATCAGGGGCAAACCGGGTTTCTCAAAGGATCTTGTGATGGCGTTTATCGACTACCGTCCATCGTTAGCTCAACAGCTTCCTCCAACCCTCTCGACCTGCACCCAAATTGTAGATCCGAGGGTCGAACAGATTGCCAGGCTGATGCAATCGGAGTTCAAAGATCAGTCTACCCTGCCGCAACTGGCCCAAAAGGTAAATCTGACTCCCGAACATCTTTGCCGAATATTTGCTCGTAACCTCGGTTTTTCACCACTCAAGTATAGAAAGCTCTGCCGACTTCAAAAGGCTTCTGTGCTGCTGAATGAATCGGAGCTAAGCATCAAACAAATCATGTTTGCAGTGGGCCTGGCCGATGAAAGCCATTTCGTGCGAGACTTCGAAAAGGTTTTTGGTCTATCACCGATTCGTTATCGACAATCGAATCGCCTGCAATCTCGGCTCATCGAAACTCCAGTTGGACCACCTCTCCAAACGGAGGAATCAATACTCGCCAACGGAAATCAAAACCAGCCAATACAAGGCTCTTGATTTTTGAATAATCCAGCAATATCTTCTCGTTGAATCACCCCCACCCCCTGACAAGCGTTCGGTCTCCCCATTTCAGTCTTATTAAAAACAGAGAGTAAGGGACTGCTATCTCATGAAGATAATCAGCAGGCTGTTGCAGAATGGCGAGCGAAGGATCGAGGTAGTTGCGAATCTCGCAATCGTCTTTGTTGCCTTTGCGCTCGGAGCAATTCTTATCAAAGACTTTCTTCTGGTCCAACCCAAGCCGCAATTACCTCCTCAAGCTCAAGCTGCGAACCGGGGTAAAGACTTTGTGGGCACGAGCTTGACCGAACTGCCAATTAAGTGGGACGCCAACCAACAGACACTGGTTATGGCGTTGTCCAGCAATTGTCACTTCTGCACGGAGAGCGCTCCGTTCTATAAGAGATTGGCCCAAAACAAAGGTCAAACTCGTATGGTGGCTGTATTACCTCAGCCGCTGGAGGGTGGTCGCCAATATCTCGACTCACTCGGCGTACCCGTCGACGAAATTCGACAGTTGCCACTAAACAAAGTGGGCGTCAGCGGCACTCCGACATTGCTACTGGTAGACAGTGCCGGTGTGGTCAAAAAATCCTGGATTGGAAAACTTCCAGCCGAGGGAGAGGTCGCTGTACTTGAAGCGATGCATTGAGTCAGCAAGAGCAAACTGATTACGCGAACGATCTGAGCGCAAAGGTGAGGTTTGTATGAATTACGTAAGCAAGACGAAGCCGATTGGCAGGCTCATTATTTTAGGAGTGCTTTCGTTTGGATTGTGGGGAGCTTACGCAAAGACAAAATCCACGAGACCGCAAGCGTTCGAAAAGAACATACAGGTCACGACGAGGCAGTTAGAGGCAGTTAACGGAGTGATCCCGGTCGATATACGTTGTGATACCGCTCACCTTGCCGCCCCGAACGACGTCGAAGCATTTGATTGCAGACTCAGGAATAACACCGACAAGCGCATTTCGGCCGGCGCTGCCGTAATAACGGTTTTGGTCGAAACCAATGGCGTTACATCAAAAGATGTTCGTTACTCAAGTTTCGACACTGTGCTCCATCCTGATTTTGACGATCCCGGCAAGCACCTGGCCAAGACAAGAGAATCGATGGTTGGTCCACCCGGAAACATTACTTTACCCGAAGGAGTAGTGCGAGGGATCGAAGTGTACATCGATTACATCGAATTCGATGACAACACTACGTTAGGCGCGAATGAAAAAGGCGAGTCGATTATCAAATCGTATCGTGCCGGCGCGGCCAGATATAAGACCTGGTTGCAACAGAAGTTTAATGACAACGGAAAGTCGTTTGTCCCAATCGTCCCCTTGATACAAGTCGATCAACCAGTTCCCACCGAGGTGGGACCAGTAAACTCCGACGAAGAGGTCGGCTTGAGGGCCTATCGAAACAAGATGCGAAAGTTACTCGAAACACGAGGAGCACCGGCGGCGCAAAAACTGCTGCAGTGAAAGATCCTTTCGAGGTTCTTGTTTCCCGAATCGAAGGCTCATAACCCAACAATCAACGGCAGCACCGGGCTGCGCAGGATAGAGTCATGAAAGTAAATCACTCCCCTGCAAGTAGAGGCCTACTCTGGATCGCGCCACTTCTATTGACGTTGCTAATCGGCGTCACGGCTTATGCGCAACACAGTATCTTGTCGTGCGATCACTTTACCCAGTGCTCCGTGACGGACGATCCCGCGCACGGCAGATGCACGATTAATCACGATTACATTCGTTGTGACGGAGCTAAGGGTGGTGGTCTAAGCGCGTGCACCAATCATGGTTGTCAGATTCAGGGTTGCACCTGCGAGTGCCAGGGAACCGCGCCGAATGTGACCGGTTACAGCCAAAGCTGGGAAGACTGTGACAACACCCTTCACGGCATCACCATAAACTGCTCCGGCTGTCCGACGCCAACTCCAACTCCGACACCGTGTCCCGCCACTCCGACCGGCACACCACCAGCACAAAACTGCACCTGGAATCCCAACCAGCCTATATGCGGCTGGGAGTGCAGATTTGATTGCGGCTACGGCGGCGGAGAACCTTGTGATGGTGGCTGTGGCAGTGATCCTTGCTGCGGTGATCCTTGCTGTGGCGATCCGTACTGCGGCGATCCTTGTAGAGGTGATCCCTACTGCGGTCAAGTCTGTTACACGGTTTGCACTGGTTATTGTACTTCAGTTTGTACTGCCTACGACGATTACGGTTACTGCTACTGGTGGGAAAGCGAGTGTGACTGGTCGTGTGAAACAGTGTGTTTCTAGGCAACACCAGATCGTGAAAGAGTTTGAAGGAGACGCGCGGCTTCTCCAACGGAGGTTTTGAATATGAAACGACATGTACTTTTTGCAACGCTGCTATGCGTGCTCGCGTCAGTTATCGTCTTTGCGATCTCGAAGCACCGCGCTGCGGCGTTACCGCCGACACAAGCCCAGGATCTGCGTGGTCAATCGTTGCGGGAACGAGTCAAGAAAACCGGCAGCGTTACGGCGACCGCCCAACCCAGCAACCTTCAACGCTACGACGATGTAGAAGCATTAGCAAAGGATAGCAATGCCATTCTGATCGGTACCGTCGAACAAAAGAACGCTCACCTGCTCGAGCCCGCAGAGAAGCTGGTGGTAACTGATCTTGTCGTTAAGGTGAACAAGGCGTTCAAGGGAACGATCGACTCCGGACAAGTGATTACCGTTCGCTCTCCGGGTGGCAAAGTTGACTTCGGAGACGGAACATTCGCTGAAGTAAAACTTCCGGAGTTTTGGGTTAACCCTGAGGTCGGCAAAGCGTATGTAATGTTTCTCGAAAAGCGAGCTGCCGATTACTTCGTCTTGCGCGGTGGACCACAAGGATCATTTGAGGTCACAGGTAATGGAGGGATCAAACCCTCAGTGCGTGAAGAAGACCAACTCATGAAGCGCTACAAGGGAATGGAAGCGCGCGCTTTTTATGAGGAAGTTCGGCGTGTGAGCAAGTGACAAGGGAGTCGTTTCTTCGACTGCGGGAGTGGCAACTATGTACAAGCTAAAAAGGAATGCCGTGTCTTTGGTTCTGCTCTGTGCTCTTTGTCTTACGGTGATTGCGCAGAGTTCGGATGCCAGCAAAAAGGCATTGGACCAAAAAGGGATCCCGTTTACGGAGAATTCCTTTATTCAAAACATCAAGACGGGCGACAAGGGTGTCGTGGATCTTTTCCTTGCTGCCGGCATGAGTGCCAATACACGAGACAAAAATGATCCCGAGAACTCAACAGTCTTGATGGTTGCCGCGACGAATGGTCGACTCGAAGTGATCAAAGCTCTGCTCAATGCAGGTGCTGATATAAATGCTAAAACAACGAAGGGAAGAACAGCTCTTTTCTGGGCTGCACAAAACGGACGCACCAATACAGTAATAAACCTGATAAAAAAGGGCGCGGACGTCAACGCACAAGACTCGTCGCACGCAACTCCCCTTTCCTTTGCGTTGACTAAACATCAAATCGATACGGCACTTGAGCTCTTGAATCGCGGCGCTGATCCCAACGCAAGCGATAGAAGCGGTTTCGCGCCGTTACACTGGGCCGTGTTGGGCGGGCATACGAGTCTAGTTCGTGCATTGCTCGTAAGAGGAGCAGATCCAAACGCGCCGGATGCCCGAAAGCGTACTCCGTTGGTCATGGCAATAATCGCAAAGAACGCTGAGCTGACAGATCTGCTCCTGATGAATGGGGCCGCAATCAATAACGTTGATGACCTTGGACGCACGCCGTTGATGCTTGCGGTCGAAAAAGGCGACAAGGAAATCGTGAGACTGTTGGTGTCCAAAGGAGCCGATGTAAACGCACGCGATCGCAATAAGCGCACAGCTCTCGTTCGCGCACAACAAATGGGCCGCTACGAGATCCAACAGATCTTACGTGGTGCGGGAGCGGTATCGCCTACGGATTCAGCGAACCGGTGGCCTTAATCTCAGAATGAAGTTGCCCTTTAACGAATAGATAAAGGACCCCGATCGATATGAATTTCAAAACGCGCCTAAAACTTATCCTGGCTTCAGTCCTGGTCGTGCTGACCGTGGCAATCATGACCAATCGGTATGCACAGAGTCAGAGCCCGAGTCAGACTCAGGGTCAAGCTCAAGGTCAAAGCAAGGGCTACGGTAGACCACAGGGACTCCGTCAAGCGGCAACACCCGTCCGAGCCGGGCAGATGTCCGACAAAGAAAGAGTTAATAGCCGGCGATATAACGGACTTGGAGTGGGCCGAAAGCTCCACGAAATTCCTTCAGAAAAAAAGATTAGGAATGGAGACGTTGACGTCAGCATCGTTCGTGGCCCCGGAATGGGTTTTGCCAGCGGCGCAAATGAGCCGACCTCAGCAATCGAAAAGGCAGCATGGCAAGCGGATGCAATCGTCATCGGTACGGTTAAGGAGAAGTCGTCGCAGGTCTCAGAGGATGAAACTTTTGTCTTCACTGACTACGACATGTCAGTGGATCAGGTTTTGAAGGATAACCCGATCGCCTCAGTGCAAACCGGCACAACCATCACAGTCACTGCGCCGGGTGGAAAGATTCTCTTAGACGGAAGAGTAATTCAGGCGATCGACAAATCTCTCGAACCGTTTGAAGTCGGAGCACGGTACGTCCTGTTTCTAAAGTTCATACCTGAAAGTATTTCTTATTGGATCAGCGGTGCTGATACGAGTGCGCAGATTCTTGATGGTCAAACCGTTTCGCTACCCGAAAGGACTGCGGGAGTTCAAAACCGACACGACCTCCAAGCAGTCATCGACGAGATTCGAACGGCTATTTCGTCAAACGGCAATAAAGCACGGCCAAACGATCGATGAAACAAATAATTGGAAAAATCCGCCCTAAGAAACGGCTGGCACTTTTGTTCGTGCTGGTGGTCCTGCTCCTTGTTTACGTCACAACAAGCTGGCCACTAAACAACACCGTGCCAACGCAAGCGCAAACTCCTCTTAGCGGTTGTCCTCCTCAGGACAACACCTATCGGGGTTGGGCCAAGGGCAGCACGGTTTATTATGACTACAGTTCCATGCCGGAAAACATCCGGGGATCCATTCAAAGCGCGATCGATAAATGGAACACCGCTAACGGCACAAATGGCTCCGGAGTGACTTTTGCACCAGCCGATGCAAACCATCCTGCCACGTTGACTGTGCATGTCGGCACTTACCATGATTCCGGTGGCTTTCATCCCGCCGGCAATACAATGACAACGGGCCCAGGAGGCATCGTCACATCCTCAAACATCAACATTGACATCAACAATATGGGAGGAGGCTGGTTTAGCCAGTCGGCGCCAAGCTATCAAACTGCGATCCTCAAGGCCATGCTTCACGAGATCGGCCACACCATGGGAATTACCGAAGAAGTACACCTCAATGAGGATGGATCGACCTGCTTTGGACAAAACGCAGGCCGATCGGTAATGAACGCGATGTGTGGCATAAACGAAACTTCCAATAACCTGCCGACGGATGTAACCCCGTGTGATAACCAAAGCATCACGCAAACAACAACGTATGCCGATCCATGCCACGGCGATCCCTGCTGTGGTGACGCCTGTTGCGGCGATGTCTGTTGCGGCGATGTCTGCTGTGGGGATCCTTGTTGTGGCGATCCGTGTTGCGGTGATCCGTGTTGCGGCGATCCCTGCTGTGGCGATCCGTGTTGCGGTAACCCGTCTTGTGGGATGCAGTGTTACACAGTTTGCACCTACTACTGCTGGACTGATTGCACGGCCTACGACGATTACGGCTTCTGTTACTGGTGGGAGAACTCTTGTGAAATGGACTGCGCAACGCAGTGCTACTAGTGCGTTACTTTGACTTGATGAGCGGTTAACAGTGTCTGATTCCCTCAAGTCTCTTCTGGAACTGGGTCGCCGGAATCCGATTCACGTCGCTGCACTCAGCGTCCTGCTATTGACCACATTCTGGATGGATCTTGCTACTCTCACGCAATACCCGATAGCCGTGGGTGTAGATGGCTATTACTATGTGCTTCAGGTGGACCATCTGTGGACCACTGGCAACTTGTACTTCGCGACTCCAACTCCTCTCGTTCTTTATTACCTTGCGGCGCTTAAGTTCCTCATCCCGGATACCGTCCTGGCCATAAAAATTGGCGCCTGCCTGTTACATGCGCTTCTGGCAATCGGAATTTTTCTATTGGCGAAAGAGTTGACGAGATCGTTTTGGCTCGGTTTCATCAGCGCCCTGATAGTTGCGATTACACGATCGCGTTTTTACTTTGAAGCTGAGTTCCTGAACAATCTCGGATCAATTGTCCTGCTGGTTTGGTGCGGCTGGAGTCTTTGCCGATTGGTCGCCTCTCGCCGGCGCAAATGGCTTTATCTTTCGCTTGCACTCTTTGGCGCAAGTGTTGTCAGTCATCGGTCGGCTGTGATAGTCGCGGTGGTGTTTGCAGTCTTATTGCTCCTGTTGCGAAAAGCGATCACAGGTACTCAAAATCAAAAGATTGTCGCGATCGTTATCATGAGCCTGGTTTGGCTTACTCCCGCGATTCTTGCAAATCGATCTTTGATTCTGGAGTTTATCCATTCAACGAATGAATTGAGGAGATGGCCGGCCTGGCCCATCGCAGGCGCTCTGTTTGCAGATGAGTTGCTCCTGTTCGTGACGGCAACAGCGATGCTTATTGTTCTGGGTCTACTTGCTCGCAAAAGTAAGTTAACAGCCAGTCATTACGTCTTTGGCTGCATCGCATTGTATAGCTTGCTGATAACGCTTAATCCGTTCTTCAATCCGGAAACTGGTCTTACAGGTCTGGCAGGTCGAGTTAGAGTTCTTTCTTATATTCAGTCTGCTGTGATGGTGTCTGGCCTGGTGTTGACCGCCTACTCGCTATTACCTGCGTTACCTGCTTATCTGGCGGCGACGCTCTTACCGCTTATCGCCTTTTGTATCGTTTCTCCACTGCCTCTGGGCCTAAGTACCGGCTACCTGGCTCGACGGGTTCGGCTAATCGAAGGCTTACAACTTCATGCCCCTGAGCTTGGCGCCGCGACCTTCGTCGTAGCGTCTCACGGAGATCAATTTGTCGTTCGCAACTTCACAGGAATTTCATCGGCTCAGAGGCCGCCCGAGACGAATGTATTCCCCGCGGTCTACTGGCTGATAAATGAATCTTCCGAAGAGAGTACCTTGGTGCCCGCATCAGTTTTGATTGCTAAGACCGGCGGAGGGAGAATCTCACTCATTGAAGACGCCAGTTTGAGCGCGCGTCTGAAGAGTATTAGCCAATTCGAGCGTCTGCAACTTTTCAACGTCAATCCTCATTTACGCCGGACGTTTGAAAGCCGTGCAGTTCGGCTAAGCTCTGAGAGTGCTCGAAAATAGCCGTGAAAGGTTCAGGTCCTGCCTGAAGGAGCGTCGTAAGCTCTTCTTTGATGGAAAGTTACGGGATTTCAGAAGTAGAGCGGCATCAGAAGTGGCGTAACTCCTTATCGCGACGTGCCTCATGTTGTTCGATCGCCGAATTGAGGTGTCGGGGAAAGGATTGACGTCCTTTTCAGGGCTACTTCAAGGGCCGAATGCCCAAAAATCCTAAAGAAATCGCGTATTTGTTGAAGACTTTGCGGCTTGAGTGTGATATATGAGAGTCCGTCTTGAATTTCAATTTAGTTCTCGTTGGAGGTGTTACACCAGACTATGGCGACCAAAGCCGCGACAGGCAAGAAGCGCATGACCCAATCGGAAGTAATCAACCACTTCTCTGAATCCACAGGAATGAAGCGAGCACAAGTTAAAGAGTTCTTTGAGGAGCTGTCGAACCTCGCAGCGCGCGAAGTGAAATCAAACGGTGAGTTTGCTCTCCCAGGATTCGGAAAGCTCGTAAAATCCGAGCGAAAAGCACGTGAAGGCCGGAATCCCGCTACCGGCGAAACCATCCAGATTCCCGCGAAGACGACGTTAAAGTTTCGAGTTGGCAAAGCAATGAAAGATACCGTGCTTCCAAAAAAGTAAACACCAGGCACTATTATTTTTCAGCATTGGCGCCGCCCCTACCACCTCAGGCTATCGGGCGGCGCCTTTGTCGTTAAATGTGAGAATTATTAGGTTTTTCTTTCCTTTCCGCTCACGGTAAATCCTGTTCAACTTAAAACCGACCCGCGAGCACCCGTCAAAAGAAAGTTCTGGACTGAGAAAGTTCTGGACTGATTTTCACTTGTCGCTTATAATCCAACGTTTCGCTGAACACCCCTGCGGCAAATGCTCATATGCCAACCTTCGTTTTGGGGTTTTACCCTGATTCTGAGGCTTTGCCCTGTGGTGACGGCTGCATCCAAGGGGGGTTGTAAAAGCATCTATAGTTCATACATTGGAATAGAGAGACCTTATATACGGAGGAGTAGAGGCAATCGTGACTTTTGATACACACCTGCCGCTAAATGAGCGGCTTATGAGAATTGATCACATTCAGGCGCGTCGTTATTCGAAGCTCAACGGCGTTGCTCTCGAGATCGCTACTGAGGGCATTGTCAGACATCTCAAAGCATGCGACCGAATGGACGTCAATCCAGAGACATCGGCAGTGCGCGAGATTATCGATGATGCGCTGAACGGTCGCCGTGTGTTCGCGGAAACCAAAGAACACACTCGCGCTGCGTAAGCTGAAATCTTAACGATTTCTAAGAAGAGGTCGCCCACCTTGGGCGATCTCTTTTTGTTTGTCTCCAGCCACAAAAGCGCAACCAAAAAGCATAGAAGTCACATAAAAGCAGATGGGAATTTCTGTACTTCTCTGTGCGTCCCGCAAGCGGTTGACATCGGTTTTCGACGTGTTAACATGCCACACGATTTGTTTGAATTTGCCCCTGTAGCTCAGCGGATAGAGCATCTGCCTTGTTGGAGCCTTAATGGGGAATGCGGTCGGAACCCATTGAGTGGACGACCCTGTATGCGGGGACGCCCTGAGAGCCTCCGGTACTCGATCAATTCTGTGGTCCAGTAAAAATCCGAGAGGATTGGGTAATCCGCAGGAAACCTGTCTGCGATCTTCATCGCCGCGGGGATCCTCAGAGACTATACGGGTCGGGACTGTGATGTCCAAGATATAGTCCAGCCAGCAACCCCAGCTTTGACGGGCGGTCAGGGAAAGCCTGATGCTGGAAGCTAAGCAGAGGGCCGCAGGTTCGAGTCCTGCCGGGGGCATTAAACATAACCAAGTATGGCGGCATTAGTTCAGTAGGTTAGAACGCCAGATTGTGGATCTGGAGGTCGTCGGTTCGAGCCCGACATGCCGCCCCACACAGATTTTCAAGTTCATCTTCAAGAACCACGAGAAGTTAACAAACATGCCAGACGAGCAGAGAGTTGCGAATAACTCGCAGACGTATGTAGCCGACGCTGATACTTTTCAGTTTGAAACGTTGGAGCAGAAGAATGGACAGGCGACGGTGATTCGTTTTCGACTCGAAGATCCGCGTTATCACGCGGGAGATGTGCTCGTCGTGCTAAGTGGCAGCGAGATCTATTTTCACGGAATGATTGGTCAACTCGCAGAGGGGTGGGCCATCGCGAGCGATCACCGCGGCTCTTTGCTGGCGGCCACAGTCCAGTGATGCCGCTAGAACTGAACTACCTCATATATCCCGAAGGGTACGCAACACGCACACCTGGGGTCGACGACTTCACTTCAATCCGGTGGAAGCCTTTCTTCAGATGCGTTGACAGGAATGTCAATGCAGCCTGCTTCTGAAGCGAAGTATCCAACTCGCGAATAAATGGACGGAAGCTAACGGGCGCACCCGTGCCCTGAAAAAACGCTATCCCACCCGTCTCATTCGATAATCTCAATAAGGAACTCTGCGCGTTGCTGATCAATTCAGGATTGGCCGCCGCAAGGGTCGTCGGCGCGTAGAAGCCGTAAATCGCCACCCCTCGACGCTGTGATTCATTCACGGCACGTTGCAGATCGACGCTCTGCGTGGGTGACGAAGAATCGATACCACGGGAAACATCCAAACCATCAGAAACCAGTAATATCGCACGACGACCGAGAGGCTGCCCTTCAAACCGTCGCAAAGCTTCAACCACTTCCACGTAAGGATTGTAGGGGCTTGCACTGGAAAAACCGCTCGGTGGTCGCAACCCACTCGCTGCTTTTTCCAAATCGTTCGTGAATTTTTGTTTGACCTGCAAACTGCCAGTCCGCAGATACCCGATCATTACTCTCGACCCGCGCGGCAGGCTGCGGATGAAATTTGCAAGATCCTTGATCTCATTTCCAACTGACGGCACGAGATCTTCCTGAATCAAGACAGCGAGAGTGATCGGCGAGTTGGTGCCGATGCCGCGCAGTGAGATGATCGTCTGCGGATCGCCATCTTCACTAATCACGAGATCAATGTTCTGGAAATAAGTCTCTTCAGATCTGGCGGCGTTTTCCTCCCGTGTGCGGATAGTGACCGGAATTGTGACCGGCTTGCCGGGCTCCCCTAAACCACCGTTGCCACTTAATGGAGCTTGCGGCTGGCAAAAGACAAGCGGCGTCACCAGAACAAAACTCAAAGCGATAAGAAGCTGGAATGTGAGTCGTCGGAACGTCTTCATTGGATCTTCCTTTGTAATCTCACCGGCATTATACAGACACTGGGGTTCAAACGCCGTTGGCGCAACCGCTCGCTGGCGGTCACCTGTTTCCATGAGCTAAGATCTCGCACTGCCATGAACGGAGCGCTGGAGACTGGTCGATCGAGAGGCAAACTTTCCGGCAAGGACGCTACTACGGCGCGATTGCTGAAACTTGCGCCCTGGTTTGCCGTGCTCGCTACTTCCCTGCCCGCTCCGGTCGTTTTCCTTGTTCTTTTTCTGACAACCGCAACCACAGAAATGGCGGCGGTCTATCTTTTGCTGGCCGGTCTCTCATTGACCCTGGGATTTGCGCTGGGGGTGGTGCTCGCCGCTTTTCTCCTCTTTTTCCGCCGGAGATGGCTCTCAAAATTGCGAGACCGGTTAGCATCGGATGGAATCACGGCGGATGAGGTTGTATGGTTCCGTTCGGAATTGACGTCGGCGGAGCGCGCTTCGCTGACAGAGATCGAAGGAAGCAACCCGCTTTTGGCAGACGCTTATCTCGAAACGCTGGCCAACAGACTGACCGCCTCTCGTATTGTTTCGCGGTCAAAACGGGAAATGTTGAAGGTTGAGCGGCAGATTAACCGCGCCCGAACGCTGAATACGCCTGAGTCGGCGTCGCTTCAGAAGGAGTTGGCGATCGACCACGAAAAGCTCAACCAGCTTCGCCAACAGGCAAATGATCACCTGGTAAAAGCAAAGACGCGGTTGCAGGTTATCGAGGCCACAGCGAGGCGTAATCTGACCGAAGGCGAGACCAATATGATGATGCAGCGGCTCGGAAATGCTCAGGACCAGTTACCGCTCGTGCTCGAGATCGCTCAGTTGGAGCAACAAGCGCTGCGTGAAGCCACCGACGAAAGCCTCACGACGCAGTAATTAGCCCAAAGAAGCAAAAATGCACATTAACTGGTTTGTGCTTTCGACTTTTGCTCAACAGTAAGAGCCGTGAGACGGTATACGCCTGGTGCTAGCCGTTTCGCAAATCCTTCGTCGACAAGTCCCCAATTTCCAAGGCCGGCCTCGGGCGAACTCAGGCCTGTGACGCGGGCCAGCTCACCACGTAACGTCATTCCAGCGCCAACGAGATACGACCGCGCAATCTCTTTTACGGCATCTTCCCTTCCCACAGTCTGATTAAGTTCGTCAGGAAAACGGGCTTCGGGAATGGACCAAATGTAAGTAAATGTAGGCTCGTAGAGGACCTCCGTGGGAATTATCTTGAGGGTCTTCTGGAGTTGGGTGATCGCCTTGTCAAAGCGTGGTCGCTCTGAAATTCCGCTCGCCTCGCGCAAGTCACGCGTTCCCATCTCCCACTCGTGTCTCATGATCCGAAGGATGGCTTGAGCATCAGCCGAAAGAACCTTTTTCTCTATCCGCTTCGGCACTCCGAAAAGAGAATTGAAAAACGGAATCAGGCGGGGAGCAATGAAAGTGGAGCGCCCACGAAGCACTTTTCCGTAAAAACACTTGCCCCGCCGCATCACTTCATCCTTGATGGTCCAGGCCAAACGGCTCTCCGGATCCTTCTGCACATTACGGGGCATGTGCGCATCGCGGCGGCCACAAACAGCAACATAGAGCGATGGGCCAGGCCGGCGCGAATCAGTTAAGGCTTCGCAGAATCCTACCTCCTCGATCAAGCGTTCCGCGGCGTAAACATCGTCCACACGGCTTTCAGGATCGCGTCGCCACATTCGGTCGCGATGAACCTCAATCTCTTCGGGAAGCATCGACGTGATTCTATCAAACTGAAAGGCTGGTCCAGTCAATCTGCCTCAATCGGTCAGCGTCAAGGCCCCTCCAATTAAACACTCGATTTGCCTAAGTTGTTGTTACAAAACGATCTAAGTCAATTTTTCACTTTTGGCACACCCCCTGCACAGAGGGCTGCGCCAGTCGTATGTTCAGACTTGGCAAACCTCAGTACGGAGATGACGACCGTGACATTGATTAATAGAACAAAACGCTTCCTGGTGCTGGCCTTGCTGGCAAGCCTCACGCTGGGACCAAACCTTCTAGGCGGCAGCCTTTGGGCCACCGTGTATGCGAAGGACAAGCTGTTCCGCGGAAGCAAGGACGAAAAGCCCAACAAGGTTGCCCCCGACCTGAGCGATATGCTGGCAGGCAAGAGCAGCGATAGCCTCGTTAAGGTGATTCTGCAGCTCAACCAGAAACCCAGCGGTCAGCTCAACGCCCTTTTGGCAGCCAACGGCGTCAAAATCAGAAGACATTTTGAAAACCTCAACTCTTTTGCCCTCGAATTGCCAGGTAACGTCGTCAATGCCCTGTCAAACTTTCCTGAAGTAGCGTTTATCTCCGTGGACAGCGAAGTCATGACTCTCGGCGGGCACGTTGCACACACTTCCGGTGCCGACAACGTACGCGGAATGGCAACCGATGGTGTGCTTGATGGCAGTGGAATCGGAATCGCGATTGTCGACTCCGGTATCTATGGTTCCCACACTTCTTTTACCGATACACAAACGGGTCAATCACGCGTCGTCGTCAATTTGGATTTTACAGGTGAAGGCCGAACGGATGATCCGTACGGTCATGGCACTCACGTAGCAGCAGCTGCCGCCGGCAGTGGAATTGTTTCGAGAGGTGAATACATCGGTATTGCCCCGCGTGCAAAGTTAATCAATCTCAGAGTTCTGAATTCAAAAGGCACCGGATCGGTGTCGAACGTGCTTGCAGCGTTCAACTGGCTGATGGCGAACGCTTCGACGTACAACGTGCGCGTAGTCAATCTGAGTATTGGCGTTCCTGCAATCAATTCTTACAAGTTTGATCCGATGTGTGTTGCTGCACGTCAGCTTGTCGACCGTGGCATCGTCGTTGTTGCCGCAGCTGGTAACAACGGGAAGAACGCCGCAGGTCAAAAGGTTTATGGCCAGGTTCATTCACCCGCCAACGAACCTTCCGTGATCACGGTCGGCGCAGTTGATACCAAAGGAACAAACCAGAGAGGCGACGACACGATTGCGAGTTATAGCTCGCGTGGTCCGACGCGCAGCTTCTGGACTGACACAAACGGCGTCAAGCATTACGACAATCTGGTCAAACCCGAAATCGCTGCGGCCGGTAACAAAACAGTTTTTGCCGAGTCGCCTAACAATTACCTGCTCGCGCAGAACCCGACACTCGATGCCAAGGTCAGCAGCAGTCCGACTCGCAGCCAGATGATGCTCAGCGGAACGTCGATGGCAGCTCCCCTCGTGTCGGGAACCGCGGCTCTGATGTTCGAAGCCAACCCGACTCTTACCCCTAACCTGATCAAGACCTTGTTGATGTATACCGCTCAACAGTTGCCGAACTTCAGCATGTTCGAGCAGGGAACGGGCGAACTAAATGTGGACGGCGCTGTTCGTCTCGCGAAGCTCGTTCGTACCACTATCACCAGCTCAACCATACTCGGATCTTCATTACTGACGACTGCATCACCCACACCGCAAACCAGCATCACCACTCAGAGTGGCACTTACACCTTCCAGTGGTCACAGGGCGCGATTGTGGGCAAAACGTATGCGACCGGCTCGGCGCTTATCAGCCAATATCAGAAAGTCTATGCCAAGGGTGTGTTGCTCGGTGATGGCGTCTTAGTCGGTGATGGTGTCCTTATCAGCGACGGCGTGCTCGTCGGCGACGGCGTGTTGATTGCCGACGTCACGAAGTTCTCGTCTGGAGTTCTTATCGGCGACAGCATTCTGGTAAGCATTGGCACCACATTGGGATCCGGTCAAAAGCTCTTGTCCGTTGGCGTCCTAATCGGCGACGGAGTCCTGATCAGCGACGGTGTATTGATTGGCGATGGCGTTTTAATTGGCGACGGCGTACTCATCAGCGATGGCGTTCTAATTGGCGACGCGGTTCTGCAGGCATTCAACGCGCTGACGAATGGCGATGCTACGACGACGATGACAATTGTGCCCGACGACAACACGGACTATCTGGGTTACTAAGCACTAAACATACTCAGAACCCCAAAAGAAAAGGTAGACCAATGTTGCAAACGAGCACAGTATCCCAAATAAACGAGCGCGAAATGCCGGTCACGTTCGAGTCGGTGCAGGTCGAGCGCCTGAACAACAGCGAAGCAGCGGAAGTTCTTGAGTTCCTGTCGCAGCGTCCGATTCACACAGTGGCCATGATGAGCATGATTCGCGACAACGGTATCGTCAGCGATTTCAATCGTGGCACATTCTATGGCTGCCGCGACCTCAACGGCCAACTCGAAGGCGTCGCCCTGGTGGGCCATGCCACACTGATGGAAACAGTTTCTGATCGAGCGCTGGCAGCTCTCGCACAAGTGGCGCGTGAATGTCCAAACACTCACATGATCATGGGCGAGAAGGAACGAATAGCTGACTTCTGGAGTCACTACGAAGAAACCGGACGCCAGCAGCGGTTGGCATGTCGCGAATGGTTGTTTGAATTAACAATGCCGGCAGAAGCTCGTGAGCGTATCGACGGACTCAGACCAGCAAGCAAAGATGAGGTGGAACTGGTCATGCCGATTCAGGCAGAGTTGGCATACGCTGAAAGTGGAATTAATCCGATGCAGGTCGATCCGGAAGGGTTCCGGCAACGGTGCCTCCGCCGGATCGAACAAGGACGAACATGGGTGGTAGTGGAAAATGGACTCCTGGTTTTCAAAGCAGACGTGATCTCGACAACTCCCGAAGTCATTTATCTCGAGGGAATCTGGCTGCGCGAAGACTGCCGCAACAAGAACCTTGGCACGCGCTTCATGTCCGAACTGATGCGACGCTTGCTCGAAAACTCCAAATCAGTTTGCCTGCTGGTAAACGAAACAAATGAGTGGGCCCAGATCTTCTATCGTAAATGTGGTTTCAATTTCAGAGCCACTTACGAAACGATTTTCCTTCCAAGGAAAGAGCCTGTACAGAACTAAAGGATACTTCGTCTCCCGATCTGTCCTGAAGAAGGCAACCCAGTCCCATCTCATCACATGACGACTTAAGCGTCATACCTGGCGCCATGGGAAACAAATTCTTCGGCCCATTCCTCTGGATAGTAATCGCATGCGGCATCGTTGCGTTCTTTTATTCCGCGTTTCAGGTCGACGTCTCCCAGTTTGATACACGCTTCGCCGTTTTGATTGCCGTCGCGTTGCTCCTCACGTCACGTATCACGATCCCCATCCCCCGCTTCAGCTCCCAGATCTCAGTCTCTGACACGTTTGTGTTTCTGGTCCTGCTCCTTTACGGCGGTCCGTCTGCGGTTGTGGTCGGTGCAATGGAAGCGTTTATCTCATCGTTGCGATTTAGCCGCCGACCGCTAATTGTTTCATTCAACTGGGCCTCGGCTGCAGTGTCGATCCTAATCACAAGCAGTCTGCTCCAGTTGATCTTCGGAAGCATCGTAATACTGCGAACAAGACCGCTCACTGCGACGTTTGTGGCAGCCATCTGCACGATGGCCCTGGCTCATTACGCCTCCAACTCCGGCATCGTCGCTATCGCCGGTGCACTCAAGAGCGATCAGCCGATTTGGCAAACGTGGCGTAAACATTATCTCTGGACCTCAATAACTTACTTCACCGGCGCTTGTGCGGCGGGAATTATTGCCGGGCTTGTCTACTTCATCGGCGTGTATGCCTTTGTCATCACGCTGCCGATCATCGCTATCACCTTCCTGACTTACCGGACGTACCTGAAGAACGTCGAGACTTCCGCCGCGCAAGCTGCGCAGGCTGAAAACCACGTTCAGGAACTCTCACACTACATCGCCGAACAGGAACGAATTCGCGAACAGTTTTCGCAGTTGGAAAAACTCTCGGCACTCGGCGAGCTCGCTTCGGGCGTGGCGCACGACTTCAACAACACGCTCGCTGGCATTCTCGGGCGCGCACAACTACTGCAACGGACCAACGATCCCGAAAAAATCAAACGCGGTCTCGACATTATCATCAAGACAGCTGAAGACGGCGCCAAGACTGTCAAACGCATCCAGGACTTCGCCCGCCAGCGTCGCGATCACAACTTTGAGCTGGTGTCGATCGATCAGGTCATGCAGGACGCAAGTGAGATCACGCGACCTCGTTGGAAAAACTGCGCTGAAGCTTCAAACATTCACATCACTCTGGATCTGCAAATTGGATCAAACGCGATGGTGATGGGTGACGATTCCGAGCTGCGGGAAGTCCTCGTCAACATGGTCTTCAACGCGATCGACGCAATGCCTGAAGGTGGAACACTTTCGCTCGTGAGTCGCAGCGTTGGTGAGTCAGTGATCGTTAAGATCGTAGACAGTGGTGTGGGAATGTATCCCGAAGTGCGTTCGAAGATTTTCGATCCGTTCTTTACCACTAAAGGAAAAGCAGGATTGGGACTTGGCCTGGCAGTAAGTTTCGGCATTATCAGACGACACGGTGGCACTATCGAAGTCGAATCACAATATGGAAAAGGGACGGAGTTTCGAATCACGTTGCCGCTGGCTAAAACCGTCGAGAAGAGCGTCAAACCGGTGGAGGCTGTCGTTCCGGAGATCCCCGCGCCGATCGAGCCACAGCCACTGAAGCGAGAACTCACCAGGATATTGGTAGTAGATGATGAAGACTTCGTGAGAGATCTGCTGGGTGAAATTCTCGAAGGTGAGCACTGCGAAGTATTTCTGGCGGAAAGTGGAAGCGAAGCTTTGACACTGTTCCGCGAGCACAAATTTGACGGTGTCTTCACCGACGTCGGCATGCCCGGAATGAGCGGCTGGGAACTTGCGCGAGAGATCAGGCTGACTAATCAGACTATACCGATCGCGGTTATTACGGGTTGGGGCGAGGCGGTCGGATCTTATGAGCAGAAAGCGGCCGGCGTCGACTGGGTAGTGGCCAAGCCGTTCACAGCCGATCGTATCGCGGAGCTGGTGCGTGATATTGAGGTGCTCGGGCGTCAGAGACAGACCGTCGCCGCCTGATGCGTGAGGTTGGTTTCAACAGGATTTACAAGATTGATTCATGATTGACAGGATAAGAAAGTTATCGTGGTCATCCTGAATAAATCCTGTAAATCCTGTCACTGTGCTTGATGAAGGGCGCGCTTCACGCTCGCTTCGACAATCTCCAGCCGAAAAGGCTTCAACAGATAATCAAACGCTCCACCACTGATCAGGCTTTGCGCCTGTTCCTGATCGCTCAGTCCCGAAATAATAATCACAGGTGTGCCCGGATATAAGTCCACCACTCTGTTCAGCAACTCCATTCCACTCAGGCCCGGCATCGAAATATCCGTCAACACCACATCAAATTGTTGAGCCTGTAATTTGGACAGCGCTTTTTCAGCGGTATCTGCCGTTTGGCAGGAATAGTCCGCCGACAACAACTCACAGAGCGTCTCGCGGATCACATCGTCATCGTCAACGACCAGGATATCGGCCATGATGGTCCTCCAACGCCATTCACCAAAGGCGTCTCCTGGGCGAAACGATTCGAGACTTTACCTTTTCTAAATTCTATTCTGCGGCTGTGAGGCCCAATCAATTGCCTGGATCATAACATGGTATGACTCAGAAGAGCGTGTGCTATTCTTTTCCCGATGTCGGGAACTGGCATGAAAGCAACTGTGCGGTTCGTGAGCGATGATCTCTTTCTCGGGATTACGCCTTCCGGCCACGCAATCGCACTCGACACAGATAGTCAACGCTCCTCGGCGCCTTCACCCGTGGAGCTACTACTCGTCGCACTCGGATCATGCACAGCAACAGACGTCGCCAGCATTCTCGTGAAAAAGCGACAACACGTCAGCAGCTACGTTGTAGAAGTTACTGGCGAGCGGCGCGAAGAATATCCACGGCGTTACACGACGATGAAAGTACATCACATCCTCACCGGTCGATCGATTTCGTCGAAAGCAGTCGCGCACGCAATCGAACTCTCCGAAACAAAGTACTGTAGCGTTGCCGCATCACTGCGGCCGACAGTGGAAATCCTATCCAGCTTCGAGATCATCGAAGAGTCGTTAGATTCAACCCGGGAGTAGTTAAGGGTGTTAAAGAATTTCGCGGTCTTTCTTATTTGCTCGCTGAGCGCACTTCCAGCAACAGCCGCCAACCGAACCACTTCGATCATCGCAAGACAGGCAGCGAGCGAAACTGCGCTGGCTGCCGTGCGGCGTAGTGATGCTGCCGATCGCGACGCTAAGGGAAATCTCAAAAAACTCGCGCCGGCCGAGCATATGCGACGTGCCGCTGTTTATCTGAGCGTCCGCGCGTTTGTAGAAGCGCGAGCTCATTGGCAATCGGTTATCGATAACTATCCGCAGGATCCGCGCGTGCCGGAAGCGTGGCTCGGCATCGGACGTTCTTATTTTCTGAGTAAGGACTATCAACCAGGCTACACGATCTTCAATCAGATCGTTCAGAACTACAATGGGACAAAGGAAAGTCGCGAGGCATTGAATTTCAGCGCCGCTTCCCTGCTGCGGATGGGAAGGTTTGCTGAATCGGCGGCACGTTACGCTGAGTACGTGGACCTCTATCCAAATGGTGAACGCATTGACACGGCCCATCTGAATGTTATCGACACGCTGCGTGAGGCAGATAAACCGTTAGAAGCCCTTCAGTGGGTGACAAAGACGAGGCAGCGTTTCGCTGGGACAGCCGTTGAGACGAATGCAATGTTTGCTGAGCTGCGTCTTTACGTCGCAGAGGATCGTTGGTCTGACGCGGTCAACATCGCTGATCAGTTACTGAGACGATCGTTCTCAAAGGCAGTGCTGACGAGCCCTGCTGAGGTCGCTTATCTCAAAGCCTTCAGTCTTGAAAAGGCCGGAAGAAAAGACGAGGCCTTCAACGCCTATCTGGCAGTTCCGGACAGCATTGAATCGTACTATGGCTGGCTTGCGAGTCAGCGTTTGGCCGCCCTGGCTGGTCCATCGAGAGCTGAGATCGTTGCCAGACGAGAGGAACGGGTCAATAGCGCCATCGATTCGGTTGCCGAACTCTATCCCGCGCCATATCGACAGGCGATAGTTAGCGCTTCAAAGAGCCGCAAGCTCGATCCACGATTCATTCTCGCCCTCATCCGTCAGGAAAGCGTGTTTAAGCCGCTGGCAAAGTCACCCGCTGGTGCGCGTGGGTTATTGCAGCTGACGATGGATGCCGCGCAGAAGTATGGACCAGGGGCCGGACTGAATGCGCTGCGTGAGAATCAACTTTACCAACCGGAAACATCAATCACGGTGGGTGCTGAGTATCTGGAGCATCTGACGAAGCTCTTCCCGCAAATGCTCGAGCCGGTCGCGGCTTCCTACAACGGAGGCGAGGACAACGTAGCGCGGTGGCTTGATCGTGCAAAGCGGCCAGATCCGGGAGTATTCACCGCTGAAGTCGGATTCGACGAAACCAAGGGTTACGTCCAGAAAGTGATGTCAAATTATCGCGTCTACCGACGCCTCTACACAGCCGATTTAAACCGCAGATGAACGCAGATAAACGCTGATCTGTATTCATCTGCATTCATCCGCGTTAATCTGCGTTAATCTGCGGCTCAATTTCATGGCTCCGGACTGAAGCCCCTCGAATCCTCTCTGCGCTGTAACGGCTGATAGCTTTGCGGTCGCGGAACTACTCCCAATCGTAAGAGTGCCGAGTAATACTCGTACCTGATCGTCACTTCACCCACAGAGCGCGAATCAAGATCCATATTCACCCAGTACACATCGTTTCGAACATTGCGTCCGATGCCAGTGGCAGCGTATTCATCATCTGTTACCGGCGCCGCCGCACGATTTTCCGCTACCTCCCCACTTTTCGATTTCGCTGACTGCTCAGGCTCGGCTCTGTCTCGGTTGCGCGAAATCGGATAGGGTGGTGTCACTGGCACAACCGATCGCCGCTCCCTGAAAAATACCGCCGAAATAACACCCAGATTCGCAGTCTGTCCGAGCTTGGCTCCGTACGAATCTCGTTCGTTCGTGAAATAAAATCGGCGTGCCCGTTCGGAACTCATTTGCCACCCGCTAATTGTTATCGTCTGATACGGCTCGATTACCCATTTGCTCGCATTCCATGCTGACGTGTGTCGCGCGTCTATTGTGTTGAGTCCATCGACAGAGAGCGCTACAGCAACGCGGTCGGAGGACTGATTTCTGAGTCGCAATTCATATTCTGCTCCTTGAAGCGCTTCGATGTACGTCCGGCCGCGAGCGTAATATTCCTGTAATGGTCGCCCGTTGACGAGCACATCAATCTCAAAGTTTGGGTAAGATCGCGTGAGGCGTTCCTGGGAAGGATCCGGGACTGCGGCGGCGCTGGCATGTCGTAGGAGAAGGACGGTTCCGGTCCCCAGCAAGATCGCCACGAGAAATGCGGCAAAACTCAATATCAGGCGAATTCGATTCATGATGTTCCTCCTTAGGACAAGGAACGCTCGGTTCCGGAGTTCTTGCGTGGCTCCCGGCGTGGCCTGACCTTTGCGGTGAATATGACCGTAAATCGATGGTTTGAAGGGTTTCTAGTTGAGTAAATTCGGTGGGGACGCTACAATTGCGCGCCATTCCGGGGATGAAATACCGACAACTGTCATAACAATCACTGACTGAGGCTTGAGAAGAAGCTCATGGAGTATGCCCTAACTGCAACCAAAACCGAGGCGAAAGCCGGCTCATACTACGACCGCATTGCGCGGTTCTACGACTTGACCTTCAAGCTCAACGGTTATGGTCGTTCCTTAGATCAATACTTTCGCCAACATCCGCTCCCGGTTTCTCGCGGGGCGAAGATTCTGGACGCCGGTTGTGGTACAGGCCTGCTTACTCTCGCCTTGCTGCGTTCAATACGCTTTCCCGTTTCTATTACAGCGCTCGATTTGTCGTCTACGTCAGTAGCGGCGGCGCGGAAGGCTCTGTATTACGGTTCAGGCCGAAAACGCGACGTTACGTTCACGCAGGGCAATCTGCTTTGTCTGCCCTTTGCAGACGAGTCGCTCGACCTGGTGGTGACGGCTGGGGCGCTCGAGTACGTGCCACTGGCGGATGGTCTTAACGAGCTTGCGCGCGTGATCGCGCCGGGCGGTCACTTGTTGCACCTGCCGGTGCATCCGAGCCTAATCGGCGTCTTTCTCGAAATACTTTTCCGTTTCAAGAGCCATCCGCCGCGTGAAGTAAAGGATCAGACTGAACGACATTTCCGGATCGTTCATCAGTATCGCTTTCCGCCACCACAGGCAATCGGCTGGAGCAAGACCGCAATCCTCGCCCAAAAAGTTTAGCCACAAAAAGGCACAAAAAGCACCAAAGAGATTAAGAAAAGTTAAGGCGCCAAATTCCCGCTGAGGATTTTGGCGCTTTTAACTAATTAATCCTTTTAACTGGCTTTGCACGAAAAGTCTGATTTCTCTGTGTTCTTTGTGTCTCTGTGGTTGTTTTTTTCGAACGATTCCTTAACCACAGAGGACACAGAGACTGCACAGAGAAGAAGTCCGATAAGGACTTTTCGTGCAAAGCCCTTTTAACTAATTAATCAATTGTGCCTTTTTGTGGCTAACTGTTTTTATTGTGGCACTAGTCTCATGATCCGGTCGTCGTCTTCGGTGGGTTTGCCGCGGCCATCGCGATTGGAAGTCGAGAAATAGAGATAGCCGTCTGGTCCTTCGGCCACGTCGCGAATGCGACCGTAGTCTTTAATCAAATCTTCCTGACTCACGACTTTCCGGCCGTCGAGCGTCACCCGAATTAGTCGCTCTCCGCGCAGGCATCCGAAAAAGAAATTCCCCTTGAGCTTAGGAAAAGCTGAGCCGCGATAGAACATTCCGCTCGCAGGTGCACACGCCGGTGTGTACTCGAGCAGAGGCGACTCGAGTCCTTCTTTTGTCTGTGTGTGATGGATGATGGGCCAGCCGTAGTTCTTGCCTCTCTCGACGATATTGACCTCATCGCCGCCGCCTGGACCATCAAATCCACTCGGTCCATGTTCGGTTTGAAACATCAGATTCGACTGCGGCTGCCAGTCCATACCCTGCGCGTTGCGATGGCCGAGTGACCAAATTTCCGGTCTCACATTTTGCTGGCCGACAAATGGATTGTCCTGCGGCACAGTCCCGTCGTCGTTGAGGCGCAAAGTCTTGCCCGCGAGCGAGTCGAGTTTCTGTGCAAGCTCGCGACGTGTCGCATCGCCCGTAGTTACGTAGAGTTTGCCGTCAGGACCAAACCGAATCCGGCAGCCAGCGTGAAACTGTGCTGCCGGAAGATCTTCGATGATCACTTTGGGCTCAACCAGCCCTTCAGTCGCTTCACGATACCGCACCACGCGCACGCGCACGTCGCCAGTCGAATATGCGTATGAAAGATAGACGAAATGGTTGCTGCTGAACTGCGGATGCAGCGCGACACTCATCAAACCACTCTCGCCCGACTTCTCAACGTCAGGAACGACAGACAGCGGCTTCGGATTGAGTGTTCCCTTTTCAAATACTCGCACACGGCCCGGACGTTCAGTGAAGATCATGCGGCCGTCAGGTGCCCAGACAATGGACCACGGCACCTCGAGGCCGCCCACAACCTTTTCAACTTTGAACTGCGCACCGGCTTGTGCAGAAGTTTGAGTTTCACCGGCTCCACGTCCGGCCGGTGGATGGCTGCAAGCAACCCCCAACGCTATCAAGAGCGCTGCTATTGAATAGATTTTCATGCTGGTTAACGATCAGTGCTGAATGTATTCGTGAAGTAGTTTGAGTTCGTCACCTTGCTCGCCTACTTCCACGCGGAGCAGATCGCGCATGGAAAGCATTCCTACCCAACGGTCGCCATCGACCACGGGAAGATGCCGGCTGCCGATTTGCTCCATTCGTTCGAGGGCCTGGTGGGGCGTTTCATCACACTGAATCACGGCACGTAGTTCGCTGGTCACGTCTCCAACCCTGACGCTATGGGGATCGCGCTTTGCCACGACAATACGATTCAGGACGTCACGTTCGGAAAATACTCCCAGCAACCTGCCTGCTTCATCGAATACGCAAACAGCGCCTATGTTGCGCTCGGCCATAAACTCAGCCGCCTCCTGCACGGTGGCTGAAGCCCTGGTCGAATAAGGCTCGCGGTTGCGAATCACGTCGCGTATCAGCATCGCTTGCGCCTCCTGATTTGCTGTGGGGTGTGAGTATTATAGCCGCGTTTATCCGTGGCTAAAAGACTTTAGAACAATGAAGCCTGGGCTGTGGGTCGCCGGAAGGTGCTGCCGGCTGCGGTTTGATGTGTGCGTTTCTTGTTGAATCCGAGACGCGCGCAATGAATCTTGAAGAGACGCTCGGTCGCGTCCCAGTATTGACCTTTGCCGCGCATTCGTTCGCCAAAAACACTCGAATTCAGTTTCCCGTCACGCGCCTCGCGAATTCTGTTCAGCACGCGATCGGCCTTCGTAGGTAACTTCTCGCGGAGACGTTCCTCGAAATAAGGCGCAACGTTGCCGGGTAAACGCAGCATGTTGATGAACGCATACTCGGCGCCCACTTCTTTCGCACGTTTCAACAACACCGGGATGTCGGTCGAGAGTCCCGGAATAACCGGCGCGATCCCGATGCCGACCCTGATGCCGGCGGCAGCGAGCGCCTCCATGGCGTGAAATCGCGCTTCCGGAAGTGGGGCGAACGGCTCGACAGCGCGCGCAGTTTCGACGTCCGTGAAAGGAATCGTAAAGAACACCCCAACCTTTGCATTACGCGCCAGATCCTGAAGCACGTCAATGTCTCTGCGTATCAATGCCGACTTCGTAATGACACCGACAGGATTACGAAACTCAGCGCAGACTTCCAAACAACGTCGCGTGAGCTTGTAGTTAGCCTCAAGCGGAATGTACGGATCAGAGGTGAAAGAGAAAACGATCTCGGCGCCTTTCCAGGAGGGTCTCATCAGGTCATTGCGCAGCAGCTCCGGTGCGTTTACCTTCGCTACGATCTTCCGATCGAAGTCGGTGCCCGCGCCGTAGCCGAGATATTCGTGCGTTGGCCGGCTGAAGCAATAAGTGCAGCCGTGAATGCAGCCGCGATAGCAGTTAACCGTGTAGTCGAAACCGACGTCAGGACTGTTGTTGTGTGTGATGATGTGGCGAGTCGCTGTCTCTTCAAAGACCTCGAGCTTCGCTTCGGGTGGCTCGCCAATCCATTCCATTGAGTGAGTCAGCCACGGATTCGGAGGATTTTCTACGTATTGCATAACCTTAGGTAGTGCCCTATTCAGAATTCTTCTCTGTGCAACTCTGTGTCCTCTGTGCCTCTGTGGTGTTCTTCTCTTTAGTTCCATTAACCACTGAGGCACAGAGGACACAGAGTTGCACAGAGAAGGCCAACTTAGGGCACTACCAAAACTTAACTGATCTATTCACCTGATTCAGTCGTGCCCACAATTACTGATTCTATAGCGCTGAATGATAAATACACCTGTTGCCCGGGTTCCGGTCTTGATTCGGTTAGGCAGACGTAATCATTTGTAATCTCGGAAATGCGACCTGAATAGATTCCGCCTGAGAGGGTCTTCACGTCGACCTTCTCTCCTTTGAAGCGGCGAAAGAGATTTTCAATATGTTGTCCCGGCATTCGTCATTCCCTTTCTCTCATCCAACCACGTCACAAAGAAGTAGCGATACTTGTCAGGATCCTCGAGGGTAATGAAGCGGCCGCCCCAACCTTCATCCAATGGCGGTTGAATATCCGCACCTCTTGCGATCAGATCCTCGTAGAACTGATCGACGTTCTCCACGCCAACAAAAAAATGAACTCCACGACCGCGACGCAACATCGTTTCGAGATGTTGTGCGAGCGTGATTTTCAAAGCGCCTCCGCGCAGTGTTGCCATTGGAGGTTCGGCGCCGGCGTTAACTGACTCGACCTCCATCCCGAGCACCTGCTCGTAAAACGTGAGTGACTCTTCAAGACTGTTGACCTCGAGAAAGAGAAGGTCCAAGCCACTGATCATCTCATCCTCAAATAGTCATCAGGACATAGAGCCCATAGCCACTGCTGACAATCACTGTCCAAAAGGCGACTTCCTGAATCTTTGTGTGGCCTTTGAACCGATTGGTTGCCGGTAGCGAGGCATTAACTGCTACCATCGCACTGCGAGCCAATAACACTCCGAATCCGAGCACGAATACCGCCAGAATCGCGAGCGGCCAGAGAAAAAACATCCACTGAAAGCGCACCAGCAACAACAAAAATATACCCGCAATCAGGCAAAGCAAAGCACTCAGACAGTGACCCATAACGCCGACATCCTGAGCCGCGGGTCTCGCGACCGGAGTAAAGTTCTGACTCCAGGCAGTTCCCGGTCTGGTGGCATCGTAAGAGCTGCGCAAATGCTGGTCTTTGAGAACACTGTACGCTTCGTTCAAAGACTTCATCCGCTCTTCGCTGCCGCCTCGATCCGGGTGATGCCTCGACGCCTGGCGTTTATACTGTCGTTCGATGTCGCGTTGAGAGGCATCCTTGTCGACGCCCAAAACGCCGTAGTAGTCTTTGTTCGAATCGAACTGGTGCATCGCGAATTGCCTGATTCTAGAGGCGCTGTTTTCGTTTGGCAATCGTCAGAGGAATCCGTGGCAGGAGGTCTAATTGCTCAAGGTTGAGAATCTCTCTAAGGAGTATCCGACTCCGGCTGGACCACTCCGAATCGTTTCAGACGTTTCTTTAACGTTGCCATCAGGGTCAGCAGTTTCAATCATGGGCCAGTCTGGCAGCGGCAAGAGCACTCTGCTTTACATGCTCGGTGCACTGGAGCCGCCGTCAAGCGGCACTGTTACTTTGAAGGGACAGAATCCGTTCCTGCTGAATGCCAAACAACTGGCTGCGTTTCGCAATCGGGAGATCGGGTTTGTGTTCCAGGACCACTGCCTGTTGCCGCAGTGTTCGGTAATTGAAAATGTTTTGACGCCGACAATGGTCGCAAACAACAATGGAGAACCTACACAACGAGCTACCGAATTGCTGAAACAGGTGGGACTCGCCGAACGTCTGAACCATCGGCCTGCTCAACTTTCAGGCGGCGAAAAACAGCGTGTCGCACTCGCCCGGGCTCTAATCATGAAACCACAATTGCTTTTATGTGATGAGCCCACCGGAAATCTCGACGAACGATCGGCGCGAGTGGTTGCGGATCTTTTACTCGACATTCATGATGGCGCCGAAACGATTCTTGTCGTCGTCACTCATAGTAAGGAACTGGCCGCTCGATTCCCGCAACGTTTCGAACTCAGAAGCCAGCGTCTCGAACAGCTTTAATGCAAACCCGCCAACTCATAAAACGCAGTCTCACGCATTACTGGCACACCAACCTGGTGGTCGTGCTTGGTGTGGCGATCGCGGTGTCGGTACTTGCCGGGGCATTGCTCATCGGTGAGTCAGTGCGCGGGAGCCTGCGCGATCTTTCGTCACGACGCCTCGGTAAGACTGACGATCTGATCTCATCCCCACACTTTTTCCGTGAACAACTCGCCGCGGATCTGGCAAACGGAGTTGGAGCAACGTGTCCGCTGATCGCGCTCGAAGGCGTCGTAGTTCATGAACCCAGCAAGCGTCGGGCGGGCGGAGTTAAGGTTTACGGCGTTGACGAACGATTTTGGAAGTTCAATGGCGTTGCTAATGTGGCGGCGCCCGAGAATCGAAATGTACTCGTGAGTCAGAGTCTTGCAACCGAGTTAGGAAGCGCGCCTGGCGAGTCGCTGTTGCTGCGAATCGAGAAACCTTCGGACATCCCAGTGGAGTCGCTGCACGGACGAAAGGAAGATTCTGGCAAAACAATCAGGCTGAGTGTCGCAGGTACGCTTGGCAGTGAGAACCTGGGCGAGTTTTCATTACAGCCAGAACACGGGTCCGTGCATGCTGTGTTTGTCTCGCTTCGGTTTTTACAGAACGAGCTTGAACAGGACGACAAAGTCAACACGATCCTAATGGCGCGATCTGCTCAGACTCAACCGGACCAGCAAGAGAAGTCGCTTGCAACGTTGCTCAAGAGCAAAGCGACCCTCCAAGATCTGGGCCTCACGCTAACTGCCATTAACCACGAGCCATTCATGTCACTCCAGAGTGACAGCAAGATAATCAATGAATACGTCATCACAGCGACTAATGAAGCTGCGAAGACGTTCTCGTTCCAAATGGTTCCGATTTACTCATATCTCGCGAACAGTATTAGCTCGGGTGAGCGATCGACTCCATATTCACTCGTAACTGGGTTAGACGATCAATCACTCGCGGAGCTCGCAAAACCTGCAACGCAGAGTGAAACGCATCCGCCGATAATTCTTAACGACTGGATCGCACGCGACCTGAACGCAAAGCCAGGTGACACCGTCTCGCTCGAATACTATCTCTGGCATGAAAACGGCCGACTCGAAACAAAAAGAGCCGATTTCCAGGTTACCGCTGTAGTACCGATTGCTGGTCTGGCAGCAGACCGCGGGCTCGTTCCTAGTTATCCAGGAATTACCGAGTCAGAAGACATGTCCTCCTGGGATCCGCCATTCCCGGTTGATTTAAGTCGCGTGCGAAAGCAGGACGAAGACTACTGGCATCAGTACGGGACCACACCAAAGGCTTTCATTCCGCTCTCGACTGCTCAAGATCTTTGGCAAACAAGATTCGGCAAACTCACTTCGATCCGTATCGAGTCTCCTGTGAATCAACCGTTTTCTCAAACTGCCTTCAACTTTCAGGAGAGTCTACGCAAGTCGCTTGATCCGGCATTGATGGGTTTTCAGATAGTGCCCGTTCGCGATCAGGGGCAGAGTGCTTCGCGTGGTGCGACTGATTTTGGCGAGTATTTTTTGTACTTCAGTTTCTTTCTAGTCGTCTCAGCGCTGATGTTGACGACGTTGTTCTTCAAACTCGGCATCGAGCAACGCGCGCGTGAGATTGGAACGCTACAGGCAATCGGATTTTCTGATTCAGGAATACGCCGTCTCTTCCTCGTCGAGGGAACGTTGTTGGCTGGCGTCGGAAGTTTATTAGGAATCGGCGGCGCGATTGGATATGCAGCGTTGTTGATGTACGGACTGAGAACGTGGTGGGTGAATGCAGTCGGAACTACAGCCCTAACGCTTCACATCTCGTGGGTGTGGTTGGTTGTCGGGGCAGTTAGCGGAGTCGTAGCGGCAGTTCTTTGCATTCTCTTCACGTTACGGAGACTTGGTCGCTCGTCCACACGCAGTCTGCTGATGGGTTCAGAAGAGATTCTCTCGCGCGGCGGCACAACGGCGCAAAGGAAGTCTTTTCGTGGCGCCCTTGCGCCCTTCCGAGGGATGTTTTCGGGTGTTGTCTTCACAGTAATTGGACTCGCATTAGTCACCATGGGCGCGCTTCAATTAATCCCCCGCGTCGCAGCGTTCTTCGGCGGCGGCGTGATCCTTCTCGTAGCGGGCGTTTGCTATCTATCGACGTGGCTAAAACGCAGTAAGAAACCAGTCATTCAAGGCGCCGGCTGGTGGACCATCGCGCGACTCGGCTTTCGTAACGCCACATATCGCCCTGGCCGTACCGTCCTTTGCATCACGCTTATCGCTGCGGCGGCATTCATCATTGTCGCTGTCGATGCGTTTCGTCGTTCGGGGGCTTCAGCCGCCGATCGAAAATCGGGGACCGGCGGCTTTCCACTGATCGCCGAATCTCTCTTGCCGGTGGTTCACGATGCAAATACTCCGGAAGGCCGCGAAGCGCTGAACCTGAACACCGACGAGGCAACACTAAAAAATCTGCACTTTGTAAATCTCCGCCTGCGACCCGGCGATGACACGAGCTGCCTGAATCTATATCAGCCTCGGAACCCCAAAATCATTGCGCCTCCCAGGACCTTCATCGACGACAATCGATTCACATTTCAGAGTTCGCTTGCGAATACTCCCGAAGAACAAAACAACCCGTGGTTGCTGTTGGATCGTCAACTTGAGAATGGCGCCGTTCCCGTCATCGGCGATGCAAACTCGTTGACCTACGTGTTGCACCTGAAAGTCGGCGACGAGCTGGTTATCGACCACCCGAATGGTCCACTTCGCCTTCGCGTCGTCGCCGCATTGTCAGACAGCATTTTCCAGAGCGAATTGCTGATGTCTGAGAAAAACTTCCTACGGCTTTTCCCTGCCGAAGAAGGCTACCGGATGTTTTTGATCGATCCTGCGAATACGCAGGAAGCGTCCGCAGTCTCAACCGTTCTGGAGGATCGCCTGTCTGACTTCGGCTTTGACGTGACTTCAACTGACGAACGGCTTGCGAATTTTCATCGTGTCGAAAACACTTATCTTTCGACGTTCCAGATGCTCGGCGGGCTCGGCCTCGCACTGGGCACACTCGGCATGGCCGCCGTTCTATTGCGAAATGTCTTTGAACGGCGACGAGAACTGGCCCTACTGCGCGCCGTTGGATATAACTCTTCGCATTTTGCAGCAATGGTGATCACAGAAAATGTGCTGATGCTGTGTTGCGGCCTGGCGGTTGGATTTGTGTGCGCGATGCTGGCGATTGCGCCCGTGCTCTTTGAGCGTGGAGGCCGGCTTCCAAACCTCTCGCTCGGTATTTTACTGCTGGCCGTTCTGCTTTCTGGCGCAATCGCATCACTGGTGGCAACGCTGGCCGCGTTGCGCTCGCCGTTGCTGCCGGCTCTGCGGGCGGAGTAAGACGAAAAAGCACATAAAAACAGTTTCCTTACCGATTTGCATGTAAACTACGTTTAAATCTTTAATCATTTTTTGTGCTTTTGTGCTTGTTTGTGGCTAAATCTTCGCGGCATTAGGAGGAACGATGAAACGACCCATCTGCGTTGTGGCTCTTTTTCTATTCTCGTGTGCTGTGGCTCATGCCGACAATTGGCCGCAATGGCGTGGACCCTCTCTCAACGGTATCAGCGCCGAAAAGAATCTTCCCGTTAAATGGACCACCGAGGAGAATGTTGTATGGAAAGTGGCGATGCCCGGGTTTAGCGGCTCGACACCGATCATCTGGCGCGATCGCATTTTTCTTAACGTTGCCGACGGCGACAACCTGTCTCTCTGGTGTCTTAACAAGACGAACGGTGAAGTCCTTTGGAAGAAGCCGCTCGGCGGCGGCAATGTGAAGATGCGCAAACAGAACATGTCGTCGCCCTCGCCCGTCACCGACGGACGCAACGTCTACGTGATGACTGGGACCGGCATTCTCAAGGGTTTCGACTTCAACGGCAAGGAGCTCTGGACCAGAGACATTCAAAAAGACTATGGGCAATTTGGCTTGAACTGGGGCTACGCGTCCTCGCCCCTGTTATTTGAAGATTCACTATACGTTCAAGTGCTCCACGGCATGAAGACGGACGACGCCTCTTACGTGATGCGCATCGATAAGAAGGATGGCAAAACTTTGTGGAAAGTAGATCGCCCCACGAATGCGATTCGAGAGTCGCCGGATTCTTACACCACGCCTGCTCTCCTTCGTTACGGAAAGACAACGGAGATCGTGATTACTGGCGGGGATTGTGTCACCGGTCACGATCCGGCAAACGGAAAAGAACTGTGGCGCGCGAACGGACTCAACCCCGACAACAATCCGTCCTATCGAATCGTCGCCTCGCCGATTGTTTTTGACAACATCATCTACGCCCCCACACGTGTCAAGCCTTTGCTTGCACTCAAGGCGGGCGGCCGCGGCGATATCACGAGTTCGCATCTGCTGTGGTCCACCGTCAATGGACCAGACGTGCCGACACCGGTCACTGATGGAAAATACTTTTATGTGATTAACGATCGGGGGGTCATGTGGTGTCTTGATGCAAAATCTGGCGCGGAACTCTACGCGCAACAACGCATCAAGCCGGGAACTTACAGCGGGTCTCCGGTGCTTGCTGATGGAAAGATCTACATCACGAATGAAGATGGACTGACAACAGTGGTCGCGGCTGGTCCAAAGTTTGAGGTGCTGGCCGAGAATCCGTTGAACGATTACGTATTGAGTTCACCCGCGATTTCTGACGGGCGAATCTACATTCGCACGGGCCAGTTTCTTTACGCGATTGGGAAGAAGTGATCCACAAAGAGGCATAAAGCACATAAGAGGTGTTTGGCATGAAGCGATCTTTCGTTCTTTTGGTAGCGCTTATCATTGCACTTACGATTACGATTCGCGCACAGGAGTCGCAGCTTGGACGAGTGGAGTTTCCTACATCTGGATCGCAGAAAGCGCAGGCTCATTTTTTACGTGGGCTCGCCGCTTTGCATTCTTTCTGGTACGAGGAGGCGCTCGAGGCTTTTCGTGAGTCAACGAAAATCGAGCCTGACTTCGCGATGGGCTACTGGGGCGAAGCGATGACTTACAATCACCCGCTCTGGTCTGAACAGGATCTCAGCGCCGCCCGCGCAGTGCTCACAAAAATCAAGGAAACACCAAAGCTGACCGATCGAGAACGAGCCTATCTCAACGCCGTCCGTCTACTTTACGGCGAAGGCGACAAGCGAGCGCGTGACACTGCGTACTCGGCAGCGATGGAGAAGATCTATCACGCGTATCCGGACGATCTCGACGCGGCCGCATTCTACTCGCTTTCGCTTCTGGGTCTGACCGGCGGCGAGAAGGGTTATCGATTCCAAGCAAAAGCGGGCGCGATTGCCCTCGAAGTCTATCAAAAGAATTCAAATCATCCGGGTGCGGCGCATTACATCATTCACGCCTTCGATGATCCGGACCACGCCATTCTGGCTTTGCCGGCCGCACGTCGTTACGCCAGCATTGCGCCAGAAGCGCCTCACGCGCGTCACATGCCGTCACATATTTTTCTGCAACTCGGAATGTGGCCGGAAGCCGCGGCCTCAAATGAAGCTGCCTGGGAATCATCAGACGCCTGGATGAAGCGAAAGAACCTCCCGGTCAGCGTTCGTGATTATCACAGCCTGCACTGGTTGCTTTACGCTTACTTACAACAGGGCCGTTACAACGATGCCGAGAAGTTGCTGAACCTGATGAAGAAGGTGATGTCGGAATCAACTTACGACAACAAGCTACGTCCGGGATATTACGAGAACAACTATGCCAACATGGCAGCTGCGTTCGTTGTTGAAACTGAAAGATGGAACCTCGCCACCGAACTCTTTCCTGAGAACAAAGCTCCGGCAACTTCTGAACAGGCTTCGATGACGGGCAGTCACGGCAGTCACAATGCGGCGCCCGCTTCGAGCGGAACTGCCGGAGCAACAATGCGGACATCATCGGCAAGTGTCACTCTGCCGTTATTCATTCGCGGACTCGCCGCCGCTTCGAATGGCTCCGCCGTCGATCAAGAGGTAAATGCACTACAGGCGCTCCGATCGAGTCGTGGCAGTTCGGAGATTCTTGAACTCGAAATCAAAGCGTTGAGTGCTTCGATGAAGAAAGATCACGCGCAGGCAATTGAGTTGATGAGGAAAGCAACCGCGTTGGAGGAAGCAACGAATGCGCCTTACGGTCCTCCCAGTCTCATCAAGCCTTCACACGAGCTTTTCGGAGAGATTTTGTTGCGCGCGGGAAAACCGGCCGAGGCGTCCGAGCAGTTCAAAGTATCATTGCTGCGTCAACCTAATCGCGCTCGATCTCTACTCGGCGCAGCACGCGCCGCCGCTCAAACCGCCAACAATGCGACGGCCAAGACCACTTACACAGCACTGATCGAACAGTGGAAACAAGCAGACATTAACTTGCTCGAACTACGTGAAGCCCGCAACTATGGCCACAGATGAACACAGATTATCTAAACAAATCAGCGCAGATCTGTTTTTAAGATCCGTGTTATCCGTGGCTTACTTTGCTCGTACATCGTAAGCGTAAATCGTGTCCTGGTCTCGCAGGTACAACCTTCCACCTACAACAACCGGGTGTGTCCACGTTGGCAGATTCCCCTGCGCAATACGGAAGCGTCCTTTCTCCTTGTAACCAGTTGGTGAGGCTTCCACCAGACCAACAACTCCATTTTCACTAAGGCAGTAGAGATTGCCATCGGCATAGACCAACGATCCCTTGCCGACACTGCGATCGCGCCACGCAATCTCACCCGTATCAAAACGCATAGCGGTGAGAATGTTGCTCGAGAAGCCGTACAGGTAGTCGCCAATCAACACCGAACTGCTGTGGTGGTTCCGCATGTCCTTCGTGAACCAGATTTCCTGCGCCTTGTTATCAGCTTTGATCTCCACCACACCACCACCGGTGTCATAGTCGGAGGAGATAAAGACCCGATTTGCACGTGCGATCGGGGTCGCCACGTTGGCCACGTTGTTTGCCGGCCGGCCGTACTCCCACAACAAGCGACCGTCTTTCGCGTCGAGTCCAACTGCACGTTCAGCCGTGAAGAACACCACCTGGGTCGTGCCATTTATCTCAACAGGAATTGCAGACGAGTAGCCGGCGCGATCGCTCTGACTCTTCCAGATAAGTGCGCCGTCAGACTTGTTGAGCGCGACGATGGATGCGCCCGGGCCTCCCGCGTTCACCAGCACTTTATTTCCGAGCACGAGTGGCGACTCACTGATGCCCCAGGTGATGTTTGAGCCGCCAAACTCTCTTAATACATTCTTCGACCAGGCAATCTTACCTGTGCGCGCATCGAGCGCGGTCAGATCGCCGCTGCCACCGAGCGCGTAGACTCGTTCACCATCGACGGTCGGTGTGCCTCTTGGGCCATCACCCCGGTCGTTGCGAAAGGCGCTACCATGCGGCGTGGCCCACGCTTCCTTTCCGGTTGCGACGTCAAAAGCCACCACGAACTCGCGATCGCCGCGCAATCCCATCGTGTACAGCTTCCCATTAGCGACCGAGAACGAGGAGTAACCACCACCGGCGCCCGAGGCTTTCCAAACAAGCGGTGGTCCTTCTGTGGGCCACTGCTTGAGAAGTCCGGTTTCTTTCGAAATGCCATCGCGATTTGGTCCACGCCATTGCGGCCAGTTGGCAGCAGATTGAGCCAGCGCCTGCTGGGCCAACACCAACACAAAAAATGCCGGCAATAAAACCCGTGTGTTCTTCATGCTGAACTCCTTCGTGTGGAAAGACTCGTTCTTGAGAGGGGAGACACGAAGCTGCCACTTACGACTGCGGTTTGAAATAGAGCACTAAACCGCCGCCCACAGCGGCCAAAATAAAACCAAGATAAAGCAATGGATTCGGCGAAGTCTTTGGCGGATGCAGCCACATTGAATACAGAACATTGACGAGCGGCGCTCCGGCGAAGACGAGCGGCATTACATACGTCGGTAACCCGCCAGACCTGAAAGCAAAGATGATACAAACGGCGCCCGCCGCACCCAGCGCGCCGGCAACCGTCGCGCCGATCGAGCCCTTCATTGAAAAACCGTTAAGCTGACCCTGTGCAGAAAGGCTGATCACCGGCACAAGAACGCCAATCAAAAAGTAAGCGACACCCACGCAGAGCAAGGCGCGCATTGGATTGCCGAGCTCTACCTGGCCCCGATGGAGAGCAGGACCATAAAGTCCCCATGAGAGCGCGGCGCCAAGGGCAAAAAGGATCCAGAGCATTAGGACCTCCGCAGTAAGAGATGTAAGCCACAAAACAGCACAACAAACACATCAAAGTTCACCTGACTGTCCACTTCGTTCTGTGCTTTCTGTGCTTTTTTGTGGCCACCACTTCGTGGCAAAACTGAAACTCAATCAGGACTTTTACCGTAATTCTCTCGCGCATTCTAACATTTGAGCCTTAGACAGAGCAGCAACTCATTTGTTAAGGTCTGCCAAACATACGGGTCGTTGTTGTCCATCCAAAATCTCGAACGGGGAGTCTTAAATCTTGAAGTCTAACGTTGCAATTCTCTTCCTAGTTGGTCTTTCCCTGCTGCTGCCGGCAATCGCTACGGCCCAAACCCATCGGGCCTCGGTGCGTGGAATTGTTTCCGATCAGACCGGCGCGGTTGTCCAGGGTGTAACGGTTCGTTTGCGGAACACTGCCACGGGCGAAATCCGGGAAACAACGACTGGCAAAGTCGGCGAGTATGCCATCTCGTCAATTGCGCCCGGCAGCTATGAGTTGTCGATCGAGGGGAAAGGTTTTGCTAAACGCGTGCAGACTCTTGAACTGCTCGTAAATGACGAGCGACGTCATGATGTAACCCTACAAGTCAGCGGCATTTCGGACCCTTATACCATCGATGTTCCTTACGAAGCTCTTCTAAAAAAGGAGAATGCCTCACTTGGCAACGTGATTGAGAACCGTCAGATCACAGGTCTGCCTCTCGACGGTCGTAACTTTTACGAATTGAGTCTATTGGTCCCCGGCGCTGTGCCGCCAGCACAAGGCTCAGCTGGTTCAGTTCGCGGCGACTTTGCGTTCAGCGTTAACGGCGCCCGTGAGGATGCGAACAACTTTCTGCTCGATGGTGTTTACAACCTCGATCCTAAATTGAACACCTTCGGCGTCCGGCCTTCGGTGGATGCGATTCGCGAATTTGAAATGCTGACCAGCACCTACGATGCTTCATTCGGACGCAATCCGGGCGCGCAGGTAAATGTCATTCTGAACTCAGGCTCTAACGATTTCCACGGTTCACTGTTCGAATTTCACCGCAACGCCGCCCTCGATGCGCGAAACTTCTTCGCGCCCGCTTCAGAGTCAAAACCAAAGTACATTCGCAATCAGTTTGGCGGATCCCTGGGTGGACCAATCAAACACGATCGCACCTTCTTTTTTGCCGACTATGAAGGCACTCGTTCACGCGAAGGAATAACTCGCATTACCAACGTGCCGACAGCGCAAGAGCGCGCGGGAAACTTCTCTCAAAGCCTCTTTGGGGTACCACTCAATCCGTTTACCGGCATGCCGTTCGACAACGGAATCATTCCCGACTTCTTAATCAATCCGGTTGGCCGCGCGATCGCAAACCTCTATCCACTGCCAAACCGCAACGTGCCATTTCAGAATTTCGTTTCATCGCCAATCTTGCGCGATAACAACGACAGCTTCGATGCGCGAGTAGATCACCATCTCAATGATCGAGCTCAACTGGCATTTAGATACAGTTTTGGACAACGCGATCTATTTGAGCCGTTTACTGGTCCATCCTTTTCGCTTTTATCAGGTTTTGGCGACACTGTGGATCGTCGCAGTCAGAATGCAATGGCGGCTTTAACCTTGCTCGTAACACCCAATCTTGTAAACGAGAGCCGGGTGGCATTCAGCAGAGTCGCAGCGTCAGTGACTCAGGAAGCAAGCGTGTTGAATTCTCAGGTTGGTTTGCCAACGATTTCACCGCGCGCGCGCGATTTAGGACTCAGTTTCATCACTATCACGGGCTTTTCACCGCTTGGCGACGAAGGCAACAACCCGCAAAACAGCGTTACGAACGTCTATCAGTTCATCAACAACTCCAGCTACGTACACGGAAATCACCTGCTGAAATTCGGCGCCGATCTGCGTTTTTCGCAGCAGAACGCATTTCGCGATGTTGAGTCGCGTGGCCGGCTTCAGTTTTCACCGTTTGGACAGGTTACATTCAACGCTCTTGGCGATCTTCTGCTTGGACTTCCACTCTTGACGAGCGTGGCGCGGGTGGATAATCCACAACGAATCCGCACAAAGAGTTACAACTTCTTCATCAACGACAGCTATCGGGTCACACCGCGGCTGACACTCAACGGTGGTTTACGTTACGAATACAACTCGCCGCCGGTTGATGCCGACGATCGTGCAAATATTTATGACGTCAGCACGCGCAGTCTCGTCAAAGTTGGCACCAACGGTGTTCCACGGAGTGGCTTCGAAGCTGACAAGAACAATTTTGCACCGCGAGCCGGCTTCGCATGGTCCATAGACGAAGGGACAGTCGTGCGGGGTGGTTACGGAGTTTACTACGATCAATCGCCGCTCGCCCCGGCCGAAGCGCTCTACTTCAACTCGCCGTTCTTCGACAACAACATCTTTTTTTCGCTACCTGGATTGCCCCTGATGGTGAACAATCCCTTTCCGTCGTTCTTCCCGTTCGCGCTGCCTGACTCGGCACTCGCCATTCAACGCGATCTGCGCACGGGTTATATGCAGCACTGGAACCTAAACGTCGAACGACAACTCGGCAACAAGAACGTGTTTGAGGTTGCATACGTTGGCTCGAAGGGAACGAAACTGCTGACGGCTCGTGATATCAACCAACCGCAACCGGGCGTGTTGCCACCAGGACTTCCTTTCGTCCCACGGCCCAATCCGCAGTTTGACGACATCGACCTGCTCGAGTCGCGCGCTAATTCAAATTACCACGCGCTACAGGCACGCTTTCAGCGGCGTTTGTCAGGTGGTTTGTCGGCGCTCGCTTCGTATACATGGTCCAAATCGATTGACGACGCTTCGAACTTCTTTACCAGTGCCGGCGATCCAAACTTCCCGCAGAATAGTTACAACGTCGCTGCTGAACGTGGTCGTTCGAACTTCGACGTCAGGCATCGACTGTCAGTCAGTTATTCGTATGCGCTTCCGTTCAGAAAGACTGGCGATGGACTTGAAGCAAAGCTGGTGAATGGGTGGGAGACTTTCGGTATCGTGACGTTGCAATCAGGAAGACCATTTACAGTTGCCCTGCTTTCCGAAATCGATAACAGCGGCACTGGGCGATCGATTCTCGGATTCGGCGCCAACGATCGGCCTAACGTTGTCGGAAACCCGGAACTCTCAAATCCGACAACGCTGCAGTGGTTCAACACAGCAGCGTTTGCCTTCCCGGCTCCGGGAACGTTTGGGAATGCTGGCCGAAATATTCTGGACGGACCAGGATTTCAGAACTTCAATGCAGCGCTGGTGAAAAACACTGCGTTCTCTGAACGCGTCAAACTTCAATTCAGGGCAGAAGCCTTCAATCTCTTCAATCATCCAAACTTCAACCTGCCGGACAACTTCCTTGGCTCCCCAACCTTCGGACGGATCACGTCAGCACGCGATCCGCGGCACTTACAGTTTGGATTGAAGCTGCTGTTCTAATCTGCGGAATCCGCGTTCAGCTGCGGCCGATCGTCGTAGTACCTGTATTGAGCTGTCAGCAGCAGATCTGATTCTTCTGCTGATGGTACGTGTGGGACAATTGTGCCGTCGAGATGTTCGTAAAGCGGTGGCGGGATTTCGGCAAACTCCGACATTGGGCCATAGACTGAGTCGACACCTTCCTTAAAGACATCTCCAATCAAAAGATTGATGATGTGAACCCGCTCTTCCGGATACTTGCGCAGAAATCCGGCGAAACTGAATCCGTCGTTGTAGAAGGCATAAACCAACTTGCGCATCGACTCGATACCGCGATCGAGTTTGATCTGATATTGACCGAGCCGGGCCGCCGAAAAGTCGTCGTGATTGAACGCGTCGTGAATCGCATCAGCCGCGAGTTCGGCCATTTTCAACGCCAATAACACGCCTGACGAATAGATCGGATCGAGAAAACCATACGCATCGCCGATGATAATGAAACCGTTTCCAGCATTGTGTTTCGATCGGTACGAATAGTCGAGTATCGAATAGATCTTATCGACGCGAGTTCCTTCTCCAACACGACGCCTGCAGGGCTCACACTTATCTATCTCTTCCTGAAAAATCTTCGCAAGGTCCTGGCCACGGCCCTTCAGCAGGTAATCAGGGTCTGCAACGATACCGACACTCGTGATGTCGTTTTCGAGTGGGATATACCAGAACCAGCCGCCGCTGCCAGCTTGCGTACGCAAAACGAGTGTTGCGCCACCGTTTAGATCGGGCTCGCGATGTGCGCCCTTAAAATAGGAATAAAGCACAGCCTTCTTGAGCTTCGGATCGCGTACACGCCAGCGAAACTTGTTCGAGAGCATTGCACTCTGACCAGTGGCATCGACGACGACTTTCGCATAGAACTTCTCACGCGTGCCGTCCTGCATTTGCACTTCGACGCCAACCGCTCGATCGCCTTCAAAGAGCACCTGCTTCACTTGTACTCCCTGATGCACCACCACACCCTGCTCGGCAGCATGATTAATCAACAGGTGATCGAACTGTGCGCGCGTGACCTGCCAGGTGACAGCGCTTTCGTGATGCACGGCCTCAAAGAAGTAAAAAGGCCGTGATTCTTTCCCAGCAGGATTTGCAAACTGCACGCTGTACTTCCGAACGAATGGACTTTCCTTCAGTTTCTCGAGCAGCCCGAGACGCCGAAACGTCCAATACGTGTCGGTCATTAACGACTCACCGATGTGATGTCGCGGAAAGATTTCCTTTTCGAAAAGGATTACCTTGCGCCCTTCGCGAGCCAGCATGCCGGCTACCGAGCTCCCTGCAGGTCCACCACCCATTACTATGACGTCAAAAGTATTTGTATTCATGCGTAGCGTACGGTTCTAAGTTCAGGTTCAAAGAATTCGGGCAAAAATGAGTCGACTTCCAAATGACCACGACGAGTCAGCACGATGTCGTTGTTTTGACGTTGTAACAAACTCTTTTCTTCCAGTCGTTCATACACTGGACGAAATTCCTGCCAAACATCAACACCAAACTTTCTAGTGAAGTAACCGATATTGATGGCTCCCGTCTTTAACTGCAAAACCATCTCGCGAATGAGTCGCTGCTTCGGAGTCAGCGAAACGGCCCGCAAAAGCGGCAGGCGATCTTCGTTAAGGATGCGCAGGTACTCCTCGAAGTTGTGCGCGTTCTGGAAATTGACGCCGCCGAAATGGGAAAACGACGAAACACCGATACCGATCATGTCGCCGCCATGCCACAGCGCATCGCGATAAATGAAGCGACAAGTCTTTTTCTTTGTGGCCACGATGTCGGAGCCTGCAATTTCGTAGTCGTGCGCAAGAAACTGCTCAAACGCGTAATCGAGCCAGCGCCGTTTAGTGGACCAGCCCGCAATTGGCGATTCCATGCCCTTCTTCAAAATGTCCTGTGAGATGACCGTATTGTAGGGCAGTTCCATCTGATAAATCGTGACGGAATCGGGTTGGAGTTCGATAGCTTTTCGCACTGCCTCGCGCCACTTCTCTTCGGTCTCACCCATCATACCAGCAATCAGATCGATGTTGACTTGCGGGAAGTCCACTTCGCGTGCCCACTGGTAGGCACGATAGATTTCTGGTGACAGATGCGCGCGACCATTGGCCGCGAGGATTTCATCGTCGAAGTGCTCGATGCCGAGACTGAGGCGCGTCACACCGATAGCCTTCAGAGTTTCGAGTTTTGTCTTTTGTAACGTTCCCGGCTCACATTCGAAGGTCACCTCTTCGGCGTTTGCCCAGCTGACATGACGATTTAGACCATCGACGAGATAACGCAACTGCTTATCGCTGATATATGAAGGAGTGCCACCGCCGAAGTACGCGAAGCGCAGCTGGCGTCCCTGGAATGCAGGCATGCGACTGTACAGTTCGTTCTCTTTGATCAGAGCATCAAGATAGACCTCGATCTCTGAGGCGTTCTTGTCTGTGTAGACTTTGAAGTAACAGAAGTGACAGCGCTTGCGACAGAAGGGGATGTGGATATAAAGCCCTAAAGCATCTTCGACTCGGGGCGGCTGATTGAGCGCAGCGAGCGCTTCGGAAACAAATTCAGGCTTCCACTGGGAGAACGGCGGATAGGTCGAGACAAAATAGTTCCCTACTTCAGTTTTGGTTTGAGCTACGTCTGCCGTCATGAAAACAGTCAAGTTAGCATTGCCGATTGCCAATTGCCAATTGGCAATTTGTCAAAACTCCCAAATCGGCAATCGGCAATGGAAATCGGCAATTAACCTCCGGTACTACGTCCCAAAGACTCAATAGGTTGCGCCACGCGACTGTGGCGTTGTATAGAGAATCGATGCCCCCTCGACCCGGATTCAGTTTCTCGGACACACGACACTATCTACCGTATTTATTAATGCTGCTGGTTTTTGTGGGCGGCGTTTGGCTCGTGCTGGCCAACGGTACAGGTCTGCAACCTGCCGCAGGAGTTTCAGCCACGATCCCTGCTCCGGCCACGGCGACATCGTCGACCGGCGTCTTGTGGGAAAACTTCCGAACTCCTCTCAGTATTCTACTCACACAAATCATTGTCATATTAATAATGTCCGGCGTGTTTCGCCGCCTGTTTCGACGCATCGGTCAGCCACCGGTGATGGGCGAGATGATTGCGGGGATCGTGCTCGGACCATCAGTGCTGGGCTGGTTTTACCCACCAGCTTTATCGTTTCTTTTTCCTACCTCTTCTCTCGAAACGTTACGACTACTTAGTCAAGTCGGTGTGGTGCTCTTCATGTTCATTGTCGGCACCGAACTGAACATCAGACTCTTGCGAGAAAAAGGAACGGCGGCAGTAATGATTAGTCACGCCAGCATCATCGTGCCGTTTCTCCTCGGTACGACACTTTCACTTTTTCTCTACAGAGAGCTGGCGCCTGCAGGAACTTCGTTCAATGCATTTGCGTTATTCATCGGCGTTGCGATGAGCATCACTGCTTTTCCGGTGCTCGCACGGATCCTTGAAGACCGCAACTTATCGCAAACCACTCTCGGATCGATTGCAATCACGTGTGCCGCTGTCGACGATGTGACCGCCTGGTGCATCCTCGCCCTCGTGATCGCGATTGTGAAGTCGACTGGGATTGAGACTTCTGCAATTACGATCGGTCTGACGCTCGCCTTTGCGGCAGCAATGATTTTTGTAGTGCGGCCGCAACTGGCGCGACTAATCAAGGACCCGGACTCTCAACTTCACAGACGCCGGCTGATTCCAATCATCCTGGCATTTGTTCTTGCGTGCGCTCTGATTACCGAAACGATTGGCATTCACGCTCTCTTCGGCGCTTTCGTTGCCGGTGTAGTAATGCCGCCTTCTACAGAATTTCGGATCTTTCTTAAAGACAAGCTCGAAGCATTTGGATCTTATGCATTGTTGCCGCTCTTTTTCGCTTTTACCGGATTGCGAACGCAGATAAGTCTGCTAAATGATTGGCAGGGATGGTTGCTTTGCGGGGTTATAATTCTGGTCGCGATCGCGGGCAAGCTGGGTGGAAGCATGTTGATGAGTCGCTGGACCGGCATGAACTGGTCGCAGTCGTTCTCGATTGGCGTCTTGATGAACACGCGAGGATTAGTTGAACTGGTAGTGCTTAATATCGGCTATGATCTTGGAATTCTTTCGGGCAGAATCTTCGCGATGATGGTTTTGATGGCACTGGTAACGACATTTATGACCGGACCGCTTTTGTCGCTGGTCAAGAGATCTTAAAAGGAGAACCTGAGATGGCAAGAAAGACGTTGTTGATAGTCGCTGCGATGATGGCTCTCTCGTTGATTGCCTACGCAGCAGCGAAACCAAACTTCAGCGGGACCTGGACGATGGATCGAGCGCGCAGCTTCGGTCTTCCCGCAGACATGAATCAGACATTGACGGTCAATCAGAAGGACGATCAGATCGAAGTTGAAACAAAGCTCATCCAGCCCAACAACGAACGAACTGTGAAGGACACGTACACACTCGACGGCAAGGAGTATGACTTCACGCCGCTAGCTCCTCCCAACCAGCAACCACCGAAAGGCAAACGCACAGCAGTGTGGCTGCCGGGCGATAAAGGCATACAGGTAACCGATGTAACGACGGCTGAAACTCCGAAGGGACCAGTCACGACTCAGACAGTGAGGAAATGGACCATCTCAGGACAGGGTGAGCTAGTGATCGACATGTACGTGGATAATCCGAATATTTCGTACGAAGCCAAACGGATATTTAAGAAACAGTAACCACAGATTACACGGATTATTTAAAACAGATCCGCGCTGATCTGTTTTAAAGATCGGTGTTTATCTGTGATTTAATTTCCTGAAATGTCGTACGCAGCCATCTCGTTCGAGTTGCGCACGAGTAGGCGCCCATTCGCAATCGCGGGATAATTCCAGGTCTGGCCCTGCACAGCCGCGAAGCGCGCAACTTCGGTGTACTTATCAGGTGTGGCCTTCACGAGGGCGACTTCGCCCTGATCTGAAGTAATGATCAAATGCCCATTCGTTAAGATGATTTGACCATAACCAAAGCGGCCCTCTTTCCACTTCCGCTCGCCGGTGTTTACATCCAGACAAACGAGAATTCCCTCGTCGAGACCGTAGATGTAGCCGTTATGAAGAACAGAGCTATTAAACTTGTTCTTCATGTTCTTGTTTTCCCAGATCGTTGAAGCAGTGAGACTGTTTCCACTGCCCTTCACTTCTACCAGCGCCGCGCCTTTGCCGTAGCCTGACGAAATGAAAAAACGATTGCGGTCGACCATGATCGGCTGTGAGACGTTGATGCCGTTGTCAGTATCCCACGGATACTCCCAAAGCAGTTCGCCTTTCTCTGGAGTGAGCCCGACTACACGCGATGAACTTACGACAACGATCTGACGTCGGCCGGCAAGATCGACCAGCATTGGTGAAACGTAAGCCTGCGTATCGTTGAGCACTCTCCATACAGGCGCGCCAGTCATCTTGTTGTAAGCAACAACTGACTTGCCGTTGGCGCCGCCGGGCAGCACGATGACTTTGTCGTCTACGATCAGCGGCGACGCAGCCATGGCCCAGGGGAGATTGGTAGCTTTGTTGTCAGAGAGAATGTTCTTGCCCCAGAAGACAGAACCGGTATTTGCATCGAGACAACGCAATTCACCGGTGGCGCCCAGCGCATAAATGCGTCCATTGTCCCACGTCGGAGTGGCACGTGGTCCATCGCCGGTGGAGTCTGTGAATTCAGCGTTCCACTTTTGCGTCCACAGCTCATGACCGGTGTTCACATCGTAGGCTGCGACTACTTCCTGGTTTCGACGCTGTTCGATTGTATATGCCTTTCCTTCAGCAACTACGAAAGAAGCGTGTCCAACGCCGACTGGTTGTTTCCACACCACTCGCAGGCCGTTCGAAGGCCAGTTGGTTGAAACAGTTGTTTCGTCATACTTGCCGTCGCGTTTCGGACCGCGGAAGTTTGTCCAGTAATTAGTCGCCGGGGCCGCAGCGGCCGGACTCGCGTCCGGCGAGGCTGAAACGCTTGCAGAAGGTGACGGGCTGGGAGCAACGGCGGTTGAAGACGCCGGCTGTGCCGCCTGCGCCTGGCGATTCGACTCTACTGCCGCATAGTGAGCATCGTTCGCACTCTTCGAACATGCTCCGCCAAGTAGAGCACATCCGACCAGCGTGACAAGGAAGGTTCGCTTTGTCATTAACATCCTCTTCAATCCGTGTAATCTACGGTTAAAACTTGCCACGGATTAGACGGATTTTCAAGGATTTATGTTCCAATGCAATAGATGTTTTTCTCACCCCGAATGAAGATGTGGCCGTCCGCAATCGCCGGCGAAGCATAAACCGGTTCTCCAACTGAATTCGTTCCGAGAATCTCGTGCTTCGGACCTGCTTTGACAATGAACGTATCCCCATCCTCACTCGTCATCAGAATCTTGCCTTCAAAGGCCACCGGAGACGCAGTGAAAGTAGCGGGGATTGGAATTCGGCCGCCCTCGTATTTCACCTCGCCGGTTTTGGCGTCGATACAGGTAAGAATTCCGCGATCGGTAGTCAGATAAAGATAGTCGCCATACAAAATCGGCGAAGGCACGTATGCAGTGCCCTTTGCATAGGTCCATGGAACGTTTGGAGTTCCAGTGAGGTCGCCGTCCTGACCGAGACGAATTGCCAACGCGACCTTGGCCGGAAAGCCCGCGACGAGAAACGCCATTTCACTGTTTGCTACCGGCGAGGGAATCGCGTTGCTCTCCACGCCTTTGTGACGCCACAACTCTTTGCCCGTCGCCGGATCGTAGGCAATCACAGCTTCCGTTCCACTGGTGATCAACTCCGCTCGTTTCGATGTGCGGACGAGTAATGGCGTAGACCAACTTACTTGCACCTTGCGGGGTGACTTCCAAACTTCTTTGCCTGTCTTTTTGTCGACGGCAACGATGAACGACGCTTCACCGTTCTCTTCATCACACTGCACGATCACCAGGTTTTCGAAAAGGATCGGCGACGTTCCTGTGCCCATGCCAACAGTGCCAAGATTTCCCAGTTGCGCCTTCCACGCAAGATTGCCTTTGAAGTCGTATGCAAAGAGACCTTCGGTGCCGAAGAATGCGTAAACAAGCTTGCCGTCAGTAGCTGGCGTCGAAGCAGCATAAGAACTCTTGCGGTGGCGATTGTCGTAAGGAGTACCTTCCCAGGCGGTCGATTGCCAGAGGATCTTGCCTGATTCGCGATCGAGGCCGATTACTTTGAAAGTGTGTTTGCGATCGGCTCCTACGCTGTCTGGATGGAGAAACTCTTTACCTCCTTCGACCGTATGCTTCACCGCTTTTGCTCCGGGAACTACCGCTCCTTCAATAGCCGTCGTCAGGAACACTCGGTTACCCCAAACGATTGGTGACGAATGCGATCGACCGTCGATTGCGGTCTTCCACTTGATGTTCTTCGTGGGACTCCATTCGGACGGAAGGTTCTTCTCGTTGGAAATACCGGAACCGTCCGGCCCTCGCCACTGCGGCCAGTTCGCCGCTCTTGTCTTCTCCGAGAAAAGACTGGCACCCGCCAGAGCCATAGAAATTCCCACGACAAGAGTTAAAGCGATTCGTTTCACTGTTGTGTTTCCTTTACTAGATAATCCGTATCCCATCCGTGTTAATCAGCGTTCCCCGAAAGCAAACAGATGCGATACCGTTCGCACAATGACCAATCCGTCCGAAACTGCAGGCGTAGCCATCATGACTTCACCCACTGGATTCCTGGCCAGAAGTTCGTACTTCGGTCCGGCCTTCACCACGAAGACGTCTCCGTCTTCACTCGACAGGTAGATCTTTCCATCAGAAGCAACCGGCGAAGCCGTGAAAGCAGCGCCAGTTCCACCGAGACGTTCCTGGTAAACACGCTCACCTGTTTTCGCGTTGTAGGCAGTAAATACGCCCTGATTCGAACAAGTGTAGAGCAAGTCACCATAGACGATGGGCGTTGGCATGTATGGACCACCACGCTGCTTGCTCCAGGCGATGAACTCACTCGAATCCTTACCGTCTTTTAGTGACAGATCGCCATTGCCGCCGGGTCGAATTGCGTAGATCGGCTGGATCGGTGCGTAACCACTCGTGACAAAGATCAGGTCATGGGCGACAAAAGGGGTCGGTGTCGTAATCTCGGACATCGGACCGAGTCTCCACAACTCTTTTCCTGTTGCCGGATCGTAACCTCGGATCGCTTTTGGTCCGACCGTGATCAATTCAGTGCGCGTTTTGCCTTCGTATATCGTCGGCGAACCCCATGAAGGAATCTCTTCGCGCTCCGTCTTCCATACCTGTTTTCCAGTCTTGAGATCGTATGCGGCAATGAACGAATTCTTTTGGATGTCTGCCTGAACAAACACGAGGTTCTTGTAGATGATCGGTGAGCTACCGTATTCCCACTGATAATCGGCGTCATAGAACCAGCCAGCGTCCAGGACGCCGAGATCCTGTTTCCACTGGAGCTTGCCCTCGAGGTTGTAGGCGTAGAGACCTTCCGAGCCGAAGTTGACGATTAGATATTTTCCGTCAGTCGCAGGTGTTGACGCAGCGTGCGTAGACTTCGGATGGCGTTTAACTTTGGGAGTGCCAACGTAGGCAACTTGTTCCCAGAGTATCTGTCCATTCGACTTGTCGAGCGCATAGATCTTCCAGGCGTGCGGAGGGTCGTTTTTCACGGGAGCGACGTCGCCGTAAAGTCCGAAACGAGTTTCGTCCTTGGCAGCGGTGGTGACTGCGGTTACCACAAACACCTTGTTGCCCCAGACGACAGGACTCGCGTGTGAAAGGCCTGGTATCGCAGTTTTCCAACGGACGTTCTGCGATGTCGAGGCGTCAAACTTCACCGGCTTCGCAAGACCTTCAGTAACGCCCGTCGCCCCTGGACCACGAAACTGCGGCCAGTTCTGTGCGCGCGCGGTGATGACAATCGAGATAAGAAGAAAAAAGGAGAGAATTAATGGTTTCATGATTCGTTCTCAGTAGAATTCATCCAGCGTCGGCTTTGGAAACAAATCCTGATCATCTTGTTAATCCTGTGAAACTCACTCTCTAAACATTTATCTCGACAGGATTACAGGATTAAGCATGATTTACATGATGCTTCACTGACTGACTTCAACGCGCTTCAGTTGCGTGGTGTTTTGTCCCTGCTTCAAAGCCATCCCTGTAACTTTGCCCGCTTCGACGTTGAAGGTCAGCTTGATACCGCCAAATGTTACCGGTCGAAAAGTTGTGTTATCCAAAGGCATTAATGGTTGAGCCTCACGCGTAAACCCGGCAGCATATAACTTGCCGTCTTTGACTGTAATCGTCGCCTCCGGACCAGGATCGCCTTTGTACTTGCCTGCGTAGGATTGAAGTGTTGCGGCATCAATCTGAATCGGTGGCTTCGCGCCGCCCTTCGTCAGCATTTCAGCGATGGCGGTGTTTTTTTCGTCGGTCGCGAAGACCAGCGCAGCCGTTAGATTTTCAGGTTTGACACCGCCCCGATCGAGTGCAACTTTCACCAGCTCAGCATTATTTTCGGTCGCTCCCGTCACTAACACATCGTCTACATCCTCTGCGTTCTTCTCGAGCAGCAGCCGCACAACGCCTACATGTTTGCCGTCGAGGGCCCAGGTCATCGCGGTAGCGCGATAAAAAGTATCTTGCACCTTCACGTCGGCGCCACGATCAAGCAGGATTTTCACCACATTAGCGTTGCCGCGCTCGGCAGCCTTGAACAGCGCCGTCGCGCCGTAACGGAACTTTGCATTCACGTCTGCACCTTTATCGAGCGCCGCGGTAACAGCCGCAGCATCGCCCTTGCGCACGGCTTCAAAGAGTTGATCGTTTAGTTCCTGTTTTGAGTTCTGAGTGCTTTGCGGGACCAGAAGCGCCAATAGCGAAAAAAGGAAGACCTTTAGTAACAGCATGATTTCTCCTCGCAGCGAAGAAAACCAAATCAGCACCGATTAACGGATGAGACGGAACCTGATAGAATCTCGAAAAAAGTGTAACGCAGCAACGTGAGCTTACGTATTGTACATCCTTAAGGTTGCGAACGCGCAGATACTTCTTATCCTTGTTCACGTTTTTTGCGAACTCGGAAACGTTTTTATCCATAATCAGTGACGGGCCTCCAAAATGACTAGCCTAATCTCCATTTATTTGAATCTTTGCCTTGCTATGTCGCTTGCCATCGCAAGTGACTGGGCTGAATGGCGTGGTCCTAATCGCGACGGCATTTCCACGGAAAAAAATCTTCCTGTGAAATGGTCTCCAACGGGTGAAAACCTGCTTTGGAAAGCTCCATACGGCGGCCGCTCGGCGCCAATTGTAATGGGTGATCGTGTCTACCTGCAGAACTCCGCCGGCAAAGGCGAGACATTGCAGGAACGAGTGATGTGCTTCAACGCAGATACAGGAAAACTTCTGTGGGAACATCGTTTCAACGTCTACCTGAGCGATGTGCCTCCACATCGCGTCGGTTGGGCTTCACCGGTCGGAGATCCGTCAACAGGAAACGTGTACGTGTTCGGCGTTGGCGGAAACCTAATCGGACTCAATCGTGACGGCAAAGTCTTATGGGAACGATCGCTCGGCGAAGATTTCGGACTACTGACAACGCACGGTGGACGCACTGTGTCACCAATTATTGACGGCGATCTCGTGATCGTCAGCGGCGTCACCTTCCAATGGGGACAGCACGGTCGCGGTGCACATCGATTCATGGCGTTCGACAAAAAGACCGGTGAGACAGTCTACGTGAGTGCTCCGGGTGGCAGGCCTTACGACACAACCTACGCGCCTCCAATCATCGTCAACGTCAACGGAACACGGCTGTTGATTCAGGGAGCAAGCGACGGCGTCGTCCATGCGATTAAGGTACAGACAGGCGAACCGGTTTGGAAGTACGAGATCAGCAAACGAGGTCTCAACACCGGCGTCGTTGTACATGGCAACACTGCTATCCTTACACACAGTGAGGAGAACCTCGCGTCAAATGAGATGGGCATGATGGTCGCCATTGATGCAAGTGCGAAGGGCGACATCAAACCAGACCAGATTAAGTGGCAAGTCTACGGTTGGCAGGGCGGCTTCTCTTCTCCGGTGCTCGATGGCGAGCGTCTTTACCAGATCGACAACGGCGCCAATCTCGCCGCATTCGATGTGAATACCGGCAAACAACTGTGGCTACAGAATCTCGGCACGATCCAAAAGGCGTCGCCAGTGCTTGCCGACGGCAAGTTGTACGTCGGCACCGAGAACGGAAAGTTCTTCATACTAAAACCGTCTGCGACGGGATGTGAAATACTGGACCAGGACCAGTTGGGAACCGAAGCTCAACCGGAAGCGATTATCGGATCGGTGGCAGTTTCGAATGGCCGCATTTATTTCGCGAGTGACTCAGGCCTTTACTGCATCGGCAAGAAAAGTGGTCACACGTCTTCTCACGCGCCAGGTGCAGGCGGACCCGTTGGCACTCAAGTGAGTTCTCAACCCGCGACGTTCGTGCAGGTAGTACCGACTGAGTTGATTCTCAAACCCGGAGACAAAGTGAACTTCCACGTACGTCTCTTTGACGCCCAGGGGAATTTCATTCGCGAGGAACCATCCGCCACATGGTCGCTCGACCAGCTAAAAGGAACAGTAGAGAATGGCCACTTCACTGTCGGCAACGAACCTGTCGCGCAGGCCGGCTTAGTTAAAGCCACTGTCGGCAACGTGAGTGGAACTGCAAGTGTACGCGTCTTTCCGCCACTGCCGTGGAGTGAAACATTCGATTCGTATGCCGTTAATTCAGCGCCGCCAGCGTGGGTAAGCATGACGTTGAAGTTTGCAGTGCGCGAACAGAACGGCAACAAGGTGCTCGCGAAGCTGACTGAAGGCTCATCGCTTTTAAGCCGTTCCCGTGCTTACATAGGACCTTCCGACTGGTCAAACTACACCGTAGAAGGCGACGTTCTTGCAACACAAAAGCGAAGGCAACAAGGTGACGCTGGGGTAATCGCGCAACGTTACGTTCTAACTCTTTACGGGAACAGCCAGATGCTTCACCTTGAGCCCTGGCAACCTGAAACAGGGCGCACCAAGAGTGTACCGTTCGCTTGGAAGCCTGACACCTGGTACCGTCTTAAACTACAAGTGGAAAACCTGCCCGACGGAACAACTCGTGCTCGCGGCAAAGCATGGCCGGCAAGCGAGCCGGAGCCGGCTGCATGGATGGTCGAACGCATTGATCCGATTCCCAATCGTCAGGGAGCACCTGGCATATTCGGCAACGGTCTCGCCGAACTTTATTTCGACAACATAAAGGTGTACGCAAACAAATGAAATTCGAAAAGCTAAAACCAAATGCCATCATCAATCGCCCGGCTATTTTACTCGGCATACTGCTCTTGCTAACTGCCGCTGCTGCGTACTGCTTTGCTCCGGCTGCCTCAGCTTCAGATCCCGGTTCGGGAGACTGGCCCATGTGGGGTGGCACACCGGATCGCAACATGGTCTCAAACATGAAGGGACTGCCGACAAGCTGGGACGTCAAAACGAAGAAGAATGTAAAGTGGGTGGCCCAACTCGGCTCACAGACCTACGGCAACGCCGTTGTGTCCGGTGGCATGGTGTTCGTAGGCACAAATAACGAAGGACTTCGCGATCCAAAGATCACGGGTGACAAAGGCGTGCTGATGGCATTTCGCGAATCAGACGGCCAATTCATGTGGCAGATGGTCCATGACAAGCTGGTCGCTGGTCGCGTGAACGACTGGCCCTATCAGGGTGTCGCTTCGTCACCGTTAGTCGACGGAGATCGCGTTTATTACGTCTCCAATCGCGCTGAGCTGGTATGTCTTGACACGCAGGGTTTTCGCGATAAAGAGAACGATGGTCCAGTCACGGACGAAAAGCTTACTGGTGAAACCAACGCAGACATCGTCTGGAAATTCGACATGATTGAGGAAGTTGGATCCTTGCCGCACAATCTCGCGAACTCGTCTCCCGTGATGTACGGCGACCTGATCTATGTCAGCACGTCCAACGGTCAGGACGAAAGTCACGTTAACATTCCTTCGCCGAAGGCCCCGGCGATCATCGCCGTTAACAAGAAAACCGGCAAACTCGTTTGGGAAGATAACTCCGTCGAAGACCGCATCCTGCATGGTCAGTGGTCCTCGCCGACTGTGGGAACGATTGGCGGCGTGGTTCAGCTTATTCACGGACAAGGTGACGGCTGGATTCGCGGCTATGAGGCTTTGACGGGCAAGAAGCTCTGGGAATTCGACACCAATCCAAAAGATGCGGTTTGGCCCAAGACACGCAATGAGTTGATCAGCACTCCGGTGGTTTACCAGGATCGCGTTTACATCTCAAATGGCCAGGATCCTGAACACGGCGAAGGCGTCGGGCACATGTACTGCATCGATGCTACCAAGCGAGGCGATATCACACAGACCGGTATGGTCTGGCATTACGACAAGATTCGTCGCTCGATTTCAACCCCGGCGATCAAAGACGGTCTGGTTTATCAGGCTGATTTCAGTGGCTTCCTGCACTGCCTCGATGCGAAGACCGGACAAGTTTACTGGACACACGATCTCTTCGCTGCGGTTTGGGGATCGCCAGTGCTAATTGACGGTAAGCTCTACATCGGCGACGAAGATGGCGACGTCGTGATCATGCAGGAAGGAAAGACCAAGAAGGTGCTCGGCGAAATCAATATGGGCAGCTCAGTTTATTCCAGTCCAGTACCGGCCAACGGAGTGCTCTATATTTCTAACCGCAACCAACTGTACGCACTGTCTGAAGCGGCCGCCGGTAAACCAACAACGGCACGTAATCAATAAATCATTGGCCCCAAAGAGGCACCAAAAGCACTAAAACTAATTCATCTAACGAATTCTGTTTGCCGCTTTTTGTGCTTCTTTATGGCTTAAAAACTTTTGTACCTCTTTGTGGCTTGAAACTTTGGTGCTTGCTTGTGGTGGCTTAAATCCTTTGTACTTCTTTTGTGGCTTAAAAACTTTTGTGCTTCTTTGTGGCTTAAAGTTCTTGTGCTTCTTTGTGGCTGATGAAAGAGTTTGATTATCAACCTCGTACCCGCGTGGTGTATGGCGCCGGCGTGATCGAACGTCTCGGCGAGCTGGCGCGTGACTTGAACTTCAAGCGCACGCTACTCGTGGCGGACCACGGGATGGTCGCTTCGGGCCACGTCGATGAAGCGGTTGGGCCTCTGCAAAGAGCCGGGGTCGAGATCATTCGCTTCCACGATTTCGAAGTCAATCCCGACACGCGCATGATTGAGAATGGCGCCGCCTTCGTTTCGCCATTGAATATCGACTCGATAATCGGCCTTGGCGGCGGCAGCTCAATGGATTGTGCCAAGGGAATCAATTTCCTGCTCACCAACGGCGGACACATGGCCCAGTATCGTGGTTACGGCAAGGCAACAAAACCGATGTTGCCAATGATCGCAATTCCGACGACCGCAGGGACTGGAAGTGAAGCACAGAGTTACGCGCTGATTTCCGACGCAGAAACTCGCGAAAAGATGGCTTGCGGCGATCCGAAGGTAGCTTTTCGTGTTGCCGTTCTGGATCCAGCTCTCACGATTTCGCAGCCACGAAGCATTACCGCAACCTCCGGTTTCGACGCTATTGCACATGCGGTGGAGACGTATGTCACGACAAAGCGCAATCCGCTTTCTGAACTTTTCTCACGTGAAGCCTGGCGGTTACTTGAACCAAATTACGAACGCGTGCTCAGCGAGCCTGAAAACATCTCAGCACGGGGTGCGATGCAGTTAGGCGCATTTTATGCGGGCGTCGCGATCGAAAACTCGATGCTTGGGGCGACACATGCCTGCGCCAATCCGCTCACTGCCCGTTATGGAACGGCACACGGCGCCGCAATCGCGATGTTGTTGTCGACGGTGGTTCGCTGGAACGAAAAGACCGGCACCGATTATGGTCAACTGCTTCTTTGGTCCAGCGTGGGCGGACAAAACGATCACCTGACGCCAGGAGAAGCACTGGCGAAAAGGCTCGAAGAACTAGCAGAGGCAGGTGGTTTGCGTAAGAACCTGAGGAGCGCCGGAGTCAGCGAGAGTGATCTACCTGCGCTCGCCGCCGATGCTGCTGAACAATGGACTGGTACCTTCAATCCCAGACCGCTTGATATACAAGGAGCGATTGAGATTTACCAATGCGTGTATTGACGATTTTGCTTCTGCTACTTTGTCTCGCGGTTGCGGCTGCGGCCCAGGAGACGTCTGCCGACAACTGGTCGCAATTTCGTGGTAATCACTCGCTGACGGGAGTATCACAATCCAACGTTCCCGCTTCGCTCAAACAACTCTGGACTTTCGAGGCTGGCGACTCGATCGAATCGTCGGCAGCGATCGTCGGTGGCACGGTGTTCGTCGGTTCTCAAAAGGGTGAACTGGTCGCGCTGAGTCTCGAAAACGGCTCGGTCTATTGGAAGTTTGCGACGGGAAATCCGATCGGCGAGTCGTCACCTGCTTACAGCAACGGTGTAGTTTACATAGGTGATTTAGGCGGCTGGATCAATGCGCTGAATGCAACTGACGGTAAAAAGTTGTGGGCCTTCAAGACGAACGGCGAAATCAAGTCATCACCTGTCGTGGTCGGTGATCAGGTCTTAATCGGTTCCTACGATGAGAATCTCTATTGCCTCTCAGCGCGCGACGGCTCGCTGCGTTGGAAGGCGAAAACTAACGGGCCGGTGCATTCGACTCCCGGAATCTCAAATGGAATGGCTTTCATCGCAGGGTGCGACGAGTTGTTCCGTGCAATTCGAATCTCGGACGGCAAAGAGGTATTCAACGTTTCGTCTGGAGCATACACCGGAGCGTCGCCGGCATTGCGAGATGGCAACGCGTTTTACGGAACGTTCAATAACGACGTGTTGGAAGTTAATTTGACGGAACGCAAGATCGTTTGGCGATATGAGCACCCGCAACGAAAGTTCCCGTTCTACTCATCGGCAGCAGTTACCAGCACGCGCGTAGTGGTTGGCGGGCGTGACAAGCTGGTCCATGGTCTAACGTTGGATGGCAAAGCTGCATGGACGTTTGCGACGCGCGCTCGTGTCGAGTCTTCACCGGCGATTGCTGGTGGCCGCGTGTTTGTGGGATCGAACGACGGCAGGTTTTACGTACTGAATCTCAACACGGGAGCCAAGCTTTGGGAGTTTAATGCGGGAGCGCCACTCTCCGCTTCACCGGCGATCGCGAGCGGGCGTATCGTGATCGGCTCACAGGACGGGCGGTTGTATTGCTTCGGTTAGATCCATCCACAGGTTACACAGATACATCTGCGTAATCTGTGGATCGCTATTTCAAAACAGCAACAACTTCGATTTCAATTCGCGCATCACGTGGCAGCCGCGCGACTTGAACCGTCGATCGCGCCGGCGGATCGCCTTTGAACTTCTTTGGGTAAAGTTCATTCAACTTGTTATAGTCGTTCATGTCCGCCAGGAACACCGTCGCCTTCACAACGTGATCGATACTGCTGCCTGAAGCCTCAAGCACGGCCGTAAGATTATTGAAAACCTGCTCGAGCTGCGCTTCGAAACCCTCGGCCAGTTGCCCGGTTTTTGAATCAATTCCAATCTGGCCGGAAGTGTAAACCAAATCGCCAGTGATGATCGCCGGAGAGAAAATGCCGTTCGGAGTTCCTGTCTTGACCGCCCGGCGTTTTGCAGTTTGACCAGCCGCGTAAGACGCGAGGATCGCGATAGCAACGAAAGCCAGCAGAACTCTCTTCATGATCATCGACCTCCAAAATACTTTGCCAACGTATTCGAATCAGGTTTCCGCGTAGCGAGCGATACGACAATCATCAACAACGCCGAACCGATCACCATCGGCACGACCGGCATGAAACCAAAGACCGCGGTCCCGCCTGGTGTTCGAGACAAGACCTCAACACCTCCCGGTGCCCACAAAATTGTCGCTGGTCCAGGCGCCGGCGCGGGAACAATTGCCTGCAACACAGCAACTGCAACCACAGTCGCCGCGGTCCATAGAGTAACGGCCAGCGCGCCCCACTTCGTGCTCCCCTTCCAGAACAACGCTGCGATCAGGAGAGGCGATAAAGCCGCATAACCTGAAAACGCATACTGGATTGCGAGTTCAAAGATCGTTTCGGGCGCACGTAGAGCGACTGTATAAGCGAAGAGCGTGATGAGAATGATGAAGATGCGTCCGGTTTGCACCTGGACATGTTCACCAAAACGCGTTTTTCCGCCGTAAAAGGCGAAGACGTCCTCCGTGAACATTGTCGATAGAGCTAGAATTTGCGAGTCGCTGGCCATCACTGCCGCCATGATTCCTGCGCCCAGTAATCCAGCGAGCCAGAGCGGGGCATAGTGCTTCAGCAAGATCATGATCACGTCGTCGCCGGCTGACTTCTCACGCAATTCATCACGCTGCTCGGGCTCCATATTCTTGCCCTGAGTGGCCAGCACCCTTCTCGCTTCCTGCTTCTGCCGGATCTCCGGAATGTCAGTTACGCGATTGGCCATCACTCCGAGAAAGACGCATGGTAACCAGATCGCGAGAATGCATATCGGATAGAAGATCACTGTTTTCTTGAACTGGGCCATCTTGCGCGCAGTCAAACAGAAAATCAGAATGTGTGGAAACGCGATCGCGGAGAGCGGAATAAACGTGTAACTGAAGAAGTAGTATGGCGAGATACGTTCGCGCGTGAGCAGCGAGGCCATCGGTGAATTCTGTATTGCCTGTGCCGCGGTACTGAAACCTCCCATGCCGACACCGATCACAATCAGCGCGATGGCGCCGAACAACAGGAAGAGTACCGTCTGAAAGGTATTAACCCAGGCCGTGCCGCGCATGCCACCGAAAAAGACGTAACTCATCACCACCATTGCGACGATCGCGCCGCCAAACCAGTACGGAACGACTCCGTCGCTTATTGTGTAAAGCGTTGTGCCACCGCCCATGATCCCGATGATGATGTAAGGCACGAGTAACACTGCCTGGACCACAAAGATCACTGTGCCGATGTGGCTGCATTCCCAGCGATCGCGAAACATCTGCACAGGGGTCATGAAACCGTGCTTCTTACCGAGTGCCCACACGCGTGTGCCAATGAGAAAGATTGTCAGCGGGATAACCAGACCTGAAGACGAAGCCATCAGACCGAAAGTGACGATGCCATTGCTGAACGCATGTCCTGACGAACCGAGAATCGCGAACGCGGTCATGTTCGTCCCGAACAATGAGAAGAGAAACACGAATGGACCAAGCGAGCGGCTCGCCAGGAAGTAGTCTTCAGCTTCTTCTTTTCCTCTGGCGCGGCGAAAAGCGAAGATACCGATGTAGAGAACGGTGGCGAGATAGAGAAAGACAACGATTGCAGGAATCAAGCGCTCCGGTCCTCCCCGGTATTTGCTTCTTCAACTTCCTGTTCAAGGTGAGACGGCCAGGCATAAGTGACCAGCAGCCACATCAGCAGCGCGGCCGCCACTGAAAAGCATCCTTGATAGAAGAGTCCAATCGGAATGAAACCAAACACCAGGCGAGAACTCCGCCAGAACCAGATGTCCTGGTGAAGCACGTAGAGTACAACGACCGCAAGCACAAGCAGGATGTTTTTCACAGGAGGCGAGAAAGTATCAGGGGCCTTTGGGGAGTGTCAAGGGACCTGTGAAGTTTCAATTACCACATCTGAATACCAGGAGCCGTTGCCGCAACACCGTGGCCCAGCAGAAGATTCTTCAATTCCTAACGAAACCAAACCGCAGTCGCAAATGCCAAAACATCGTAAGTTTTATTCTGTGTATCATTCGCAGCCTTAGGCTGAAATCGAAGTAATAAACCATTTGCTACGACGAACAGAAGATTGCTGAAGCCCACTCACTTGGTGCCGGTCTGATTCCTCTCATCTCCTTAAGCGAAACAACAATAAGCCGCTTGACGCATTGATTTGTCTCCGTACGTAGTGCTTGCTTAAGGGCGAGCCGAGCTGAACTTCCTCCAATGTGATACAGGCAGCGAACAGTGTAATACCTAATTAGCAAATCGTCGTTCCGAAGCAGTTGTTTTAATTTAGGAATCGCAAGCGCCCCCATTCCGACGATTCCCGCCAGCGCCGGTTGGTGTCTGATCATCATACTAGCATCGCCATCCCTCATCTTTATGTGTGACAGCAAGAGGTCCAGTGATTCCACGGCTTTTAAGTCACCGAGCAACACTGCCCCCTCGTACCACAAATCAGCGCTGGCTTGATCTCGACTAATATCTAAATTCGGTCTGTCCATGGCTTTCATTACGGCTGCTATGATCCGTTGCCGACATGCTGAAGACTTGCTAGCCTTTTCACGTAATAGTTGTTGTGCTACCTGAGCTTCGTTGAAATTGCCTGATAACAAAATGACCGCTTTCGCAAGTTGATCGTCGGTAAGGCATGGCCGAACCCCTTTTTGGTTTGCTCCACTTGCAGATTTATCGAACCCAAACAGCATTAACGTTATCAAACAAGGAAGGAAAACGAATAGTCTTATCATACATCCTCCTGCTATTTGTATAATCCTGGACCCCATTCCGGAAGCACTATCTGCTTATTGAAAACTCTGAAGGTTAGATGGAACGCGACTTCACAATGCCTCTTCCCTCTGTACGCCTTGATATAAAAATTTCGTTTAGTGAAGTACCCTAGCGTCCCGGCTACTGGAGTTCCTGGATGATCGTACCAGCTTACGCTGTCGCCATCGCGGCGCGGTCGAGGATACGCCCTTGCTAGCTCGTCCATTTCTGAGACAGTATCGTGACGCACCACCTCGCCATTCCTAAAATTGAAATCAGCTATCCACTGTTCAACAAGCCACGTATTCTTGGGTCTTGGATTCTTTGGATTGCTTCTCAGCGCGATATTTCCGGAAAGACCAGAAATCTTCACCGAAAAGCCGATTCCATAAAATGAGCCCTTCTCGGAGTTTGGAATACTAGGTCCATTTAGGTTACCGTCATACGAACCAGTAAACGAAACTTCAATCTTGCAAGATTGATTGGCCGCACCTGAGTTGTCGATAATGGAACGATTATCGGTGACCGGATCCTGCGGAAGCAACTGGTCTGCCGCTTGTTTGTCGTAAGCAAAGCGGTAAGCCTGATGCAGTCTGCGACTTAACTCGACGAGGACCAGGAGGCGAGCTGCGTTTTGAAGTCGCGAACCCCTGATGCGTGTTTTGAGATAACTGGTAGGGTGTCCTGGCATGCGTTCAATGACGCTTGAAGAGTTGGGCCGCGATGCCTTTTTCTTTAGCTGCTGAGGATGCATCAGAGGCAACTTTAGCAGCTACTCTGAGGTCGTGACTAGGGCCGCTTTTCATCCTTTAGCTGCTGCTTTTTCAATGCGTGAGACGCGGCTCGTTTGTAGACAATTTGTCGACAAAGGAGACGTGATTTTGTGGTAGCTCACTTAAGCCGTTGCAGTCGTTGAAGTAGACAAACGAGAGCGATTGTCGACAAACGAGACGATTCTGTCGACAACGTAGACTTTACGCGTTTTTCTTTAGGGGTGACGTGTCTGAAAGAGTTCAGGTGCGCAGCAACTGCTTGCCCTTGCGACTCTCTAAGCTGAGTGCGGAACTGTTGCCAACGAGACCTCTTCTTCAGCAGCTTCAGCAGCTAAAGAGAGAAGTAGTTCAGCTGCTTCGTGGTCGATTTGTGACTGGTGATTGGTGCTTGAGTCAGAGCCATCACTGCTACTTTCAATGGTCGCTGGTGGGAGCAGTTTTGGTTCTGAAGAAGTGCGTTGCAAGCGGGCGGGATGGGTGGCGGAGTGGATGGCTTTGGGGGTTCTGATCGAGACGTGAGTATAGACTTCAGTGGTCTCCAAACGGGAGTGGCCGAGCATCTGTTGGATGTAACGAACGTCAGCTCCACCCTCCAGCATTAAGGTCGCCATGGTGTGACGAAACAGGTGGCACGCTCCGGTCTTACCGAGGTTCGCGGCTTCCACGTAACGCTTCACCAAACTGGAAAGATGGTCGGCGATCAACTGCGTGCCTTCGTTGGTCAGGAACAGCCAACCCTCATCCGGCTCGACGATAATCGAGGGATGCACGTCGTTGAGATACTTATCCATCCAGGCCAGAGCGCGGTCGCCAATCGGGATCATGCGGTCCTTCTTGCCCTTGCCATGAATGAGCACCGTGCCGCGATCGAAGTCGATGTCGAAGAGCTTCAGATTGACCAACTCCATGCGTCGCATGCCGGTTGAATAGAAGGTCTCCAGAATGACTCGATCACGCAGACCGAGAGGTTCGTTTGGGTTGGATTGATTAATGACTGCTTCCGCTTCACTGATGGTCAGCACGTGCTTTGGCAGACGCTTTTCGCGTCGTGGCAGCTCAAGTTCTGAAGCAGGATTGGAGAGGATGTGGTTCTGTCTTGCCAGCCAGCGAAAGAACATGCGCACGCCCATTAGTTGTCCGTACTGCGAACCGAAAGAGAGCGGTCTACCGTCTTCTTTGCGATGGTGATAGAGCCAGCGCGCATAGCGTTCGAGGATCGGTTTGGTGACATCCGTGGGCCGGGTGATGCCGCGGTCTTCACACCACTGGCCGCAGCAATCTTTGCGCATTGCGATGCATGGCCAGGAGGTGGTCGCGGTCGCGTTTCGCTAATAAGCCTTCGAGTGTTTGCCGCTCACGTTGCAGCCGGTGAATGGCCCGCGTCTGTTCGCGATCTTCGTCAACCGTCAGCACAATGCAGCGATTCAAAAGCTCTTCGTCAACTTCCACGGCCGTTGTGGTCAACAGGATCATTACCGGACCTTCAACCCGATACTCGTGAGTTATAAGTCTTCCGCGTGTCGGGTCTTTGCCGGTTGAAGCAATGGTCAACTCTCCTTCGCTCTGCAACAGCTTCAAAGCATACGAAGCACGTTCTGCGCCCTTTTCTTCGACGATAGCCAGGATCTTGTGCCGCAGATTCGTCTCACTCATGTAGAACAACGACTGCCCGGTCATCGCTGAGTATTTCACCTGCTCTTCTTCCGGCATCATCTGCAGCACCGCATTCATCAGCCATGACTTGCCCGCGGCCGAGGAACTCTGAATGATGATCGCCAGCGGCTCATCGAGTTTTCGCGACACCGCCGCCAGATAGCAGACCAGCTTGTTGGTCTCTTCGCCCACCACCCCGCAGCGCTCATAGTCGGTGAGGATTCGTTGCAATAGATTCGGATCGCGCAGCAGCTCGAGCGCGGCTTGCTGCTCTTCATCGCTCAACGTCACCGTCTCATTCTTCGGCTCGAGACTCCTTCTCACCGCTTCGTCCTGCAGCTCTTCCAGCTTCAACAGCAAACGCCCGAAGTCGCGCTTGACCACGTCTTCCTTGACGTTCATTTCTTCGGCTGCCTGCTTGATGAACAAGGCCCGCTGACGTGCCGCGTACATCTCGATGGTGTCCACGTGAAAGCCACCCTCACCCTCACGCGAGGCCATTACGTTCACTTTCAACGCATCGAAGCTGAGATTCTTGGCCAGCCCACGCACCCGATAACGCCGGTCGCCAAACGTCATCACAATCTCGTCACCGTTGATTTGTAAGGGAGCATCGACGGCCGGTGCTGCCGGCAGTGGTGAAGCCAACGGCTCTCTGGCGGCAACTTCAGCGGCTAAGGGAGAAAGTTCATCGCTGGGACCGGTTGTGTTTTCCTCTTTAGTTGCCGCTGTCGTTGCCAAAGCAGCTAAAGAAAAAAGCGACTCCGATTCATTGACCGAAGCCGCTTCCGATGGTGAGGACACAACCTCAGGGATGGTTGGTTTGTTGTGGGCAGGACCACCGATCCAGATCGCGCTGCGAATGAGCACGCCCAAAGATTTCTCTGGCGGCTTCACTGTCAACGCATACTCATTCGCATCCATCCCTTTCGGAAAGTGAATGCGGAAGCATTCGATCCCCTGGGCGATCAACTTCTCAGCTAACGACTGCGCTGCTTTCTCTCCGGCGTCATCACGATCATAAGCAATCAGCACTCGCTCGGTGCCGTAGCGTTTGAATGCCAACAAGTGATCTTCGGTGAACCCCTCGATCCCATAGCTCGCCGTCACGTTTCGATAACCCGCGCACCAGAAAGTGAGCGCATCAATCAGCGCTTCACAAAGGATGATCTCTTTCGAAGCCTGCAATGCTTCAAGGTTCCAAACTCCTTTGTGCGGTCCGGGTAAGTAAAGATGCAACGCCAGGTCTTTGTGCAAGCCGCGGACGATCTTGCGGCCATATATCTCAGTGACATGGCCATGTTCATCAAAGATCGGAATGACCAGACAGCCGCTGAAGTGTTCATGCCCGCTGGCGCGGAAGATTCCCAACTGCTGCAAACGCCCGCGTGACTCCGCTCCGGCTACCCGGTTCTTCTGCGGCAAGCGATAACCCAGCGTCCGGTTCGCATAACCCAGCTTGAACTTCTCGATTGCCTCTTCACTTCGCAGCCCGCGCTGCTCCAGATATCGAAGCGCCTGCGGACTCTCTTTCAAAGTCTCGTGGTAGTAGTCGATGACTTGCCGGAGCAACTCTCGATCATCGACTTTCAGATCCAGCGGATTCTTTAACTTCGGCACGGTTGACTTCAGGCCCAGGCCTGCCCGCGTCGTCCGTGAGTGCGGTCCTGCCGGCATCATCGCCGCTGCCGTGGCGAGCGATGCGTTATCATCACGTAGCAACTCCACCGCATGTCGAAAGCTCACGCCTTCGGTCTTCATTACCCAATCGATCACCGAGCCGCCCTGCTGACAGCCAAAGCAGTGCCAGAGATTCTTCGCCGGCGTCACTACAAAGCTCGGCTCCGCGTCCGCATGAGTTCCGAACGGACAACGACCAACCAGATCCGCGCCCTTGCGCTTCAACAGCACCCCGCGCGCTTCCATCAATCGCTCCAAAGCGATCTCCCGCTTCAGTCGTTCGATCTCTGCTTCCGGTATCCGCGCCATCAGGTTTCTCGTTTTGCTGCCGTTTTAGAAAAAGCTGTCAAGTGCTATCTGCGACTTTTGACTTGATCGGGGATTATACACATAATGAGTAACGATGCAGGCATTCCCTCTAACTGAAGAATCGCCGGTTTATACTCCGGCCATGCAAACCGGCAGACCCGCAAAGAAAGAACGCACGGCCTTCGGCCAGCGGCTGCATACGCTGCGCGAACAAGCGGGACTCTCTCAACAACAGTTGGCAGACAAGATCGGCTTGACTCAGCGCGCTTATGCTTATTGGGAGCGACACCCGGTCGCACTGCGTCCGGACCAGTTGCTCAACCTGGCTCAGGCGCTCAATGTTTCAGTTGATGATTTGGTGGGTACTAATGGAACGAAGAAACGCGGAACTGGTCCCGCCGGCAGGATGCGTCAACTATTCGAAGCCGCTTCTCGACTCCCGCGCAGTCAGCAACAGAAGATCACCGCGTTGCTCGAAGCCTTCATCGCTCACAATCGCGGCGCTTGATTGTTGGTCAGTTCACCATCCAATGTCGTCCGTAATCGCGAGTGTGAAGCTCTGGCACTTCGCCCTGTCGCTGCGGAATCGGGTTGAGTGTCATTGTGCCCGCGCCATCAGCCGATAACTGCACATCGCGAATCAATCGATAGTTGCAACATTGCCAGTTTGATAGATCCTTTGTGGCATCCCATACTGACCAGCTGACGCCGCTGTCGGTCGTGACAGCATAGGTCCATCCCATGAAGAGATAACCGATCTGATCATTTACAAAGCGCACTTGATCGGCTGGTATCTTAGGCTGATCATCATGACGGAAAGTCACGATCTCACGCCAAGCATTCGAACTCCCTGCGGTAGACTCAAACACGTAGTAAGCTCCGTTGACGTTGGCTCCTTTTTCCGCGTAGGAGATGACACGAACCTTGAAGGCTTTATTTTCAGTCTGCCACTTTTCAAGCACCGCGCCACGGCCCTGAGCCGGACCAGCGAACAAGGCACAACCACCAGTGAAAGCCAGAACGACGAGCATCAGCACTATCAAAAATAGTTTCCTGCGACACATGGCATCTCCTGTTGCTTGCTGGACGTTTACGGCAGATTCAGATTACTGCTCTGACCACAAACCCGATGCCAGACATCCTGAGCGAGCTGTCTATAATTCCCGTTGAAATGAGTTCCCAGATCCGTTCCGACTTGGCCCAATCCAACATCAGCCACACGTGGATCGTTCGTACCCTCTGCACGGTACAAACCTCGGTTTGCCAGCGTTGAGCCAATGCCATAACCGGCACCGAGATAGAACGTAAAGTGTCTCACTTGATTGGAACCATCCTGAAAGTGAGACGCAAACCCAGAGTCACCAAAGCCGCCACCATAATGAGGATCGTTTTTATAAACGCCGACACGATAATTGGCATCGGATGGCCCTGCGCGGCCACCAAGATTGACCTCGGTATACTCCGTCAATCCTGACATCAGCCCATGAATGATGTTCCTATCTGAATACTCACCGCCCCCAAAAGCTTGTCCGGCTTTGTAGATCATTAACGCCAGCTTCTGGCAATCATCGATGTTCTTATTTTTTGAAAGGCTTTCGGCGTAGTCTCTGAAGTCCGCACGAGGGTCATAAGGGTTCTGCGGAAGCAACCACTCTGCCGCTTGTTTGTCGTAAGCCTGCCGGTAAGCCTGATGCAGTCTGCGACTTAGTTCGATGAAAGCCAGAATGCGGGCTGCGTTTTGAAGTCGCGAGGCCCTGACGCGAGTTTGGAGATAACTTCTCGCTGGCCCAGACGATCTAGTTTTCTCTTTAGCCGCTGCCGATTTCATCAGCGCAAGTTTACAGGAACAACTCAACGACAGATAGAGTCAACTGACTCTTTAGCTGCTGCCGCGCCAGGCGAGAAAGTGGCCCAGATCGAGCCGCGTAAGGCGCGTTAACTTTGTTAACAAGTCTGCTCACGTTTGTGAGCAGCTGCTAACGATCGTGAGCACGGATCGACTAAGTCCTTTGTTTGTGCCAGTAGACAATGTAGACATTTTGTTAACAAACGTATACACGACACCACGCCCGGAGCGGGGTGACGTGTCCCATTTTCTCAGGTGCGTAGCACCTACTCTCGATTTAGACGACTCTGATTGATGGCGGCTGCTCAGGAAGGCAGACGCGATTGATTCAAGCTGAGTGATGGAACGCGGCGAGCGACTCGGCTTCCTCAGCAGCTTCAGCAACTAAAGAAAGAAGCAACTGTGCGCGCTCGTCGCTCTCGACTTCATTGGCCGGTGGGAGCAACTTCGGTTCTGTCGAGGTGCGCTGCAAGCGGGCCGGATGCGTGGCGGTGTGCACAGCTTTCAAGGTTCTGATCGAGACGTGAGTGTAGACCTCGGTGGTTTCCAGCCGTGAGTGACCCAGCATCTGCTGGATGTAACGCACGTCGGCGCCGCCTTCCAGCATCAACGTGGCCATGGTGTGACGGAACAGGTGACACGCGCCGGTCTTGCCGATGTGCGCCGCTTCCACGTAACGCTTGACCAGACTCGAAAGATGATCGGCGATTAGCGGCGTGCCGTCTTTGGTGAGAAAGAGTGAGCCGTCGTCAGGCTCGACCACCAGCGAAGGCCGCACTTCGCGCAGATACTTCTCGGTCCAGACCAGCGCCCGATCGCCGATCGGGATCATGCGGTCCTTCTTGCCCTTGCCCTGACGAATGAGCACGGTGCCGCGCTCGAAGTCCAGATCGAAGATCTTCAGACCAACCAACTCCATGCGCCGCATCCCGGTCGAGTAGAAGGTTTCCAACATAGCGCGGTCGCGCACACCCAGGGGATCGTTGATGTCCGGTTGATTGATGACCGCTTCGGATTCCTGGATGGTGAGCACGTGCTTCGGCAAGCGCCGCTCGCGACGTGGCAACTCTAACTCAGAAGCCGGATTCGAGAGGATGTGATTCTGACGCGCCAGCCAGCGAAAGAACATGCGCACACCCATCAACTGTCCGTACTGCGAACCAAAGGAAAGCGGCCGGCCGTCGTCTTTGCGATGGTGATAGAGCCAACGGGCATAGCGTTCAAGGATTGGCTTGGTGACATCTGTGGGTCGGGTGATGCTGCGATCTTCGCACCACAGCGTAAAGCGGCGCAGATGCTTCTCGCGGCCCTTGACGGTTTGCTCCGAGTAGTTTTGCACCCGCATCCATTCCAGGTGCGCCGACGAGAGCCGCGCCATCCCGCGCGGGTCGGTCACATCGCCGACGATTGTCTTCTTTGATTTGTGTCCGCGCCGTGGCATTTACTTACTACCTGCGGCTACGTACGATTTCGCCGGTTCTGCTGTCCGCAGAAGTGGAGTTTCCAGCGATGAAGCTTCGGTTTCGAGGTTTACATTTTTAGCAGCAACAGTTGACTCGTTCCGCCATCCCCCCGATACCCTACCGTTTTGGCCCCGATTTGACCCCGCCAAGTTGTCGTTTACCCCCGCCAGGTTCGCGTCGTAGGTGCGGGTCTCATGAAGTTTCTCGACTTCGATCAGTCCGCAAAGGAATGGCTGGCCATCTTTGCCGTTGCCATCGTAAAGCAACTCATAGACGAAGCTCTGGCCTCTGCCGCCACGATGGACCAACAAGTATTCGAGTTCTTCGAGCCGCGAGAAGTGCAGACGCAGTTGCGTGTTGCCCCAACCGGTGAACTCACGTACCTGGCGACGACTGAAGCGATGATCAGAGCGCTCGACGGATAACTGCTGGCAGCTGGCAGTGACCATCTCATCGATGAGCATCAATAGCCGTCTGGTCTGTGGCGCAAGCTCGTCGAGCGAACGGCCCAGAGCTTCATGCGCCAAAGCATTCGCCGCCGCAATGTCGTCGATGGTCGCTTCGATGTACTGCACTGCCTGGCCATGATGCGTGACGTTCTTTGTGGGGCGCTGATACTGGTGCAGCAAAGCAATGCTTCTGATCAGCGTGAGGTACTTGAGATGATCTCTCCGGGTCCGGGTCTGGTCATCGAGGAAGGTCAGCTCACGAGCGAAGGGATTAGTCACGTGCACCGGACGCAAGAGCCTTTGCGCGTTGCGATGCACGGCCAGAATGTGATCACGATCGCGCCTGGCTAACAACCCTTCCAATGTCTGCCGCTCGCGTTGCAGACGGTGAATGGCGCGCGTCTGCTCGCGGTCCTCGTCCACCGTCAGCAACAACTCTCGATCATCGACCTTCGGATCGAACGGACTCTCCAACTTCGGTACTGTCGAACGCTTTACTCCCAACCCCTCGCGTGTCAGTCGCGTGCGCGGTCCTGCCGGCACGATCATCGCCGCCGTCACCAGCGACGCATTGTCGTCTCTCAGCAACTCCACTGCATGACGAAAGCTCACACCTTCAACTCTCATCACCCAGTCGATCACTGACCCGCCCTGCTGACACCCAAAGCAGTGCCAGAGATTTTTCGCCGGCGTCACCACAAAGCTAGGCTCACTGTCCTGGTGTGTTCCGAACGGACAGCGGCCCACCAGGTCTGCGCCCTTGCGCTTCAGCACCACCCCGCGCGCCTCAACCAATCGCTCCAAAGCGATCTCCCGCTTCAACCGTTCGATCTCTGCTTCGGGTATTCGTGCCATGGGTTTGTTAGTTACCTGGTGGTTTTGAAAAAAGCTGTCAAGCAGAAAGTTCAGGTCACGCCAGATTAGTTGAACTGGCACAGTCTAACTAGTATCCTAGTTACATGCAAGTCCCTTTCTTTTCCCACAACCGACGCATCGGAAAACGCCGCTTATAATCGCGACATGGCAAAGCGACGGACAGAGCGAGAACGGCCGGCCCAGGGCCGCAGGCTGGTGGAGTTGCGCAAGGAGGCGGGCCTGAGTCAGTACGAACTGGCGGAGATGATCGGCGAGCCACAACCCAACATCGCGTATTGGGAGTTGAGCGATAAGCCGCCACGCTCTGATGTGCTGCACAAACTGGCCGACGCCCTGGGCGTCAGCATCCCGGAGTTGTTGAGTATTAACGGTAGGAAAGTAGTGGTGAGCAATAGCACCAGACCAGCCGGCAAACTGCGCCAGCTCTTCAACGACGTGTCCCGGCTACCACGCCGTCAGCAAGAACACATCGTTCGTTGGGTCTCAGCTTTCGTTCGTCAGTACGAAGAAGAGCAACGATGAAAGGCAGCTATGAACCGCGCTTCCTTGATTTGGGACTCTTTGGTTTGCAGTTCTTAATGATCTGCACTTCGCTCGGCTTGAGAGTGGGAGAGGCCGTAAGCTCTGGCGCTCCACGCGGAGCGGGTTGGAGAACAACTGTTAACTCCTCTCGATATCCGCCGTCGATCCATTTGATTCGGCTCGCCTGAATGCCGCGGGTTTCTACCACATACTTCTTCGCACGCAGAGCACGATCTTTGGCTTCATCAACACAAGCTCGCCTTCCGGCATAGACGATGATGTAGCCAATCGAATCGGATTCATGCTGCAACTGAATGGCAAAGTTATCGAGATGTAGTTTCTCCAACTCCCAGGAGATCCCTCCGTATGTATCGAATGGGTCGAACTGAGCTTTAGCAGAAGTCATTAGGGAGACCATACATGCACCGATCAGAACAACGGAAGCAGTCTTCATTTCTACTTACCTCCGCAATGCTTTTTAAGTTCGCGGTCATAGTAACCACTGTTTGCCCCGATTCCATGCATATCATTCGGGCCGGTTGGTGCCGGTGGTAATGGGGGGTGTTCGCCCGGCAGTTTGCTGGCGGCGACCGCCAATTCAGTGTCATCGTATCCGCTGTACCGCCCCGCCAGATGAAGCATTTCATGGATCATAGTATCAAGATAGTCCGCCTGCCAGTAGCTAACCGTCGCAGCACTATTGCCTAACATCCACCTCGTCGAGACAATAACGGTTCCGGTTCCTGCCGCATACGTGTTGTTCCCGGCTATTGAGCCGCTCACGGTTCCAGAGACATTGTAACCGTTGATCTTTAAGTTATCTTGACGAACAAAACCACCTTGGCTGCTAATTTTATTGAGCAGATCAAGTCCGTCCTTGGCTATGGCTACATTTCCTCCTCCGCCATACAACTCGTTCGCCTTGGCAAGCAGGCTAGCAATGTATGCGTTGCAGTCTCCCGTATTCAACCTGGTTCTTATCGCATCAGTACCAGGCAATGGAACACCTGCAGGATTCTGCGGTTGTACGTACTGAAACCTGCCCCGGGCCGTCGTAGTCACACCTGGGGAGTTCTCGATCGTTTTGTTTTGGCTGGGCATCGAAGATGCTCACCAGTGGCCAAGAAAGTAGCTCATGTTCAACACGTCTCCCTCGAAACACCCTTCCATCCACTCGCGGTACGCGTTTTATGATGAACATTCGATTCCTGACAATCCTCGTAGTAGGTGGGGCATGGTGATCCTTGTGATCAAAAGGGTCTAAGAATTCATTAACCAGAAATACCCACCTCTCTTTGCCGCTATTCTTAATAGCACCTATCCAAATTATGAATAGCTCTACCTCCTCCCCGGCTTTCCAATCATGGGCGAAATTTTCGACGAGTTGTTTTTGCACCGGCAACCAATACTCGACCGAGTCTTCGACGAACAACAATTCCTTTTCAAACAAATGCACAATGTCCGGGTCTACTTTTCGCGCCTTTGCCCACTCACGAATGACCTTTACAGTTTCAGGAGTTAACGTCCTGGATTTTCCGCCATAAATAACCCGCACTCTCGAAGGAAAACTGTCAGCGGTTAACAAAAAAGTAATCTCGGACTTTGTGTCTGACAATTGAGAGCTATTTAGCTCAATGATTTGCCTCAATTTTCGAGGCTGATATGCGCCCCAAGTATCTTGTGCTGCAATGGCATCGAAATTTATGAGCATCAAAAAGCTGATAATTGCGATTTTCAGTTTCATAGCGTTTGTCTGCTTTTTTCAATCATCATCGCCTACGCACATGGGTTAACTCATCCCGCGCTTCTTCACTGTACGCTTACAGAGCCCCCGTGATGTAAGGCCTATCGGCTCAGCCACATAACGGATCTGGTCTACTAATCCGGTCGCACCTATCAGTAGAGCAAGACCTAGTGAACGATATTCTATAAAGGTTAGCTCTCCTCGATTCGATTCAAAAATTGTGCCATCTTCGGAGTCTTCGGATCCCTGGCAGAAGTCGTATTTTGCGACGGAGTAATGAGGTCCAAAATGTTCAACTGCTCGGGCCTTGGAGAGATCATGCGGGTCTAGAGTCATTGTTAAAATGCGATGACTCTTACGATCTACCACGACAGTAAACTCTCCAGGGAATTCTCCGCCGCTGTTATAGATGTATGCATTGTACGCACCCTCTGGAGCTGCCTTTGGATCGAATGCATATTCGCTATCTGGCTGTCCCAGAATTTTAAAAATCTGCGTGCCTTGAGATTTGCCCACAATCAATCCTCGAAAAGCTGCGGGGCGCCAGATTGTTCTTTTGGATGACTTGCGACTCGACAATCCCTGAAAACTGGATTGCGTTAGACTCCCAAGAGGTCCTCCAAGGTCGATCAGCAGTAAAATGATGAAAATAGGAACTCTCATCCTTAAACCTTCGAACCGGGTATTCACGGCGGACAGGAAGAATTGAGATATGTCTCAGGGTTTTGGTTCCGTCCGTTCCTTTGGACACCGAAATGAACGTGCGGGGGTTGTCCTTTTGCATTTCCCGTATCTCCCATGATGCCGAGTTGTTGACCCTCAGTTACCCCCTGACCAACCTTTACCGAGAGTGAGTTTAGGTGCGCATAACGTGTACTAACACCACCCCCGTGGTCTACTGCAATGAAAAGTCCGGCGTTAACATCGCGGGCCCATCCAGCTACGATAACCGTACCGTCGCGATTAGCGTAAATCGGAGAGACCCCTACTATTCCCGCAATATCCAACCCTTGGTGTGTTCGCGTACCTCTGCCACGAGAATCTCCAAATAATCCACCTCCTGGTGTGGCTCTGAGATGACCAGCTTGTCCGATTGGATTTCGAGTAAAACCTGGTTGGCCGCTTACGGGATTCACACCGCAGGTGTTGATAGAGATATTAACGGTGCCGAGCGATCCAACATTTAATGTTGGTATGGGTGGTGGAGGACCGAGACCGTAATCCCCGGGGTTCTGCGGGACACCTTCCAGGAATTCCCAATAGCCAGGTTCATAGAAGTTGGTACGAATTACTGGGATCGGACCACTGTAGTCGATTTCCATTGAGGAGTTTCCTCCTTGTGGTTCATGCCAGACGCGAGCAGCACCAAGGAAAACCTCGACCGTGCGCCGCTCAGTCTTTCCATCCGCAGTCTTATACTCCTTTTCGATAGCGCCACTATTGAGATTGCGGTTAACGAAATCACATAGAGTCAATACTCCATCCAGCAGCACACTGCATCCAGTGGACGGCATGCTAATGTCACCAGGCCCGGGATAAACCGGCCCGCCGTCCCCACGGCCACCGCTAAAGTCCGGATTTTCCAAATAAGGATCTGCTCCATAGACCTCTGCGCCCCAGGGATCCATTTCCAAGAGCGGAGTCTGAAACGGAGAAAGCGGACCACTTTGCCTCACGCTCACACCCGATGGCTCGCCATGCAGCATGAGGACATCGCCGCTCGTCCTGAACTGCTGGCCAATCAGTTTGTTGCCAAGATAGACATAGGCCTGTTGCTTCGTTCCTGAATTATCCAGCTCTTCGATGATCTGCCCGCCGAGCACTGTTGAGCGAAGGTAGTAAGTAATCACGTTGGCTTCCGTTACCTTTACTCTCTGACCCTCGCCATCAAAGAACTGACTGAAGGAGCCCCCGGTCCAGCTAGTTCCGGTATTTCTACCAGCAGCGTCATAAGTGTGTTGTCGACCACCTCCGTTTATCAAATCTCCCTCATCGTTGTAAGTCCATCCAACACGTCGATTATTGGAGTAAGTGTCAGAGGATCCGAATCCCAACGTCCTGCTCCAGTGCAAAGAGGTGCGCGTTTTCAGGTGACCAAACTCGTCATAGGTGGCAGTTTCCTTGTAAGGGCGATCGGTCGTAACGGGTTCACCGCGAGCCTCAGATCCGCTGAGCGCCTTCGTGAGACGAGCTGTGTGGTTGTACTCATAGCTCCGATCGAAGCGGTTGTCCTGGACATCGTGCGAAAACTTCAATCTGCCATCATCGTAATACTGGTAATCGAACGATTTCACCCCCGCGGAACCGTTAGCGGAAGCCTCATAATGATTGACCATTAGCCGCGGGGTGAAAGTCAGAGACTCTACAACTCCATTGCCATAGCTGATCTGGCGCGGAGCCCCCCAGGCGCGATAGGCCATGCTGTTAATAAACTGTCCGTGTGCGTAGTTCGTTCCCATGACAGAATTAATACGGCCTGCAGTATCGTACACGTAGTTAACGCGCTGCTGTGTGTGGTCAGTAAGATTCTTTAACTGGCCTGCGTAATTGTATTCATAAGCCAATGTATAGCTACCAGCGAGTCCTGTGAACGTTCGCGTTTCGGAGGTCATCTGCGAGAGCTGGTTGTATGCATAAGTAGTTCCGCCAGAGCCGTCTGTCATAGAGGTACGGTTTCCGGCGGCGTCGTAGCCGAAGGATTCAACAATCGTGTTACTGCCCGAAAGCGAATGCGTGACGATGTTAGGCAGGTGTCGTCCATTGTTATACGTAAACGTTGAGGAGGCGCCGCGTGCGTCGGTAACTGCTTGAATAGTGTCGTCCACATTGTAGGTCCAGGTGGTGGCCTTACCAATGGCTTGTTCAGGCACGTGCTTCGTTTTCAAACGACCATAGCCGTCATACGTCATGATGGTGTCCTGGTAAGTGCCGCTGCCTTCAGCACCAGCGTACTGTCTGACTTGCGTTACCTGATCACGCACGTTGTAAGTGTTGACCGTAGCTGAATAGACACTGCCATTCTGCCAATTGAGAACTTCAGTCTTTACAGTGCGGCCCAGGACGTCTGCATAGATCTTTTGCTGTCGCCGCTTGGCTATGCCGCCATCGAGCGTGCCTTCGTCAGTGAGTGTCACCACTTCACCACCGGCACAACCGCAGCCAGAGTAACTGGCCGAGCGAGTTGTTGAATCAGGGTGGGTGGTGACTAAAGGCCGGCCCTTCAAGTCGT